>ERZ1108167.227-NODE-227-length-60338-cov-101.251530_pt1 | contig 60338 bp, 37 predicted proteins | sample MGYA00403703_ERZ1108167 | MGnify/ENA primary metagenome ERZ1108167 (study PRJEB35170, sample SAMEA104062411) | human gut metagenome | biome: human gut; feature: human-associated habitat; material: faeces | place: Denmark | collected 2012-05-11 ...
TCAAATTTTATCCGGCTGACGCCGCGCTTCCCTCTTGACGGAATATCCGACATCTCTTGGTTGCGCGGCGTTTCACCGCCAAACAAAATTTATCAAATTTTATCCGGCTGACGCCGCGCTTCCCTCTTGACGGAATATCCGACATCTTTTCGGCGATAAGACGCGTTCTCGGGGTGCCGCGGGATCACCCAGACGGCACCCGACCGCGGCTTCGCCGCTCCGAGAGCCGCGCCTTCTCATCCGAAAATCTGCCGGCATTCCTGCGAATTCTGTTGAATGGAGCGAGTTCGCTTAGGAGCTTGTTGTCTGCTGCGAATTCTGTTAAACGGGGCGTATGCGCGCAGGGGCTTAAAAAAGAAGTGCCGCGCTGAAAGCGCGGTCATTATTAAAGCCTTCTCTAATTGGTTAGAGAAGGTGGTGCGCCGCAGAGCGCCGAAGGCGCGAACGGCGTACCGGATGAGTCAAGGAAGCGGCAAAACATATAAAGCCTGCCCGTCATATACAAACCTTTGACTCACCCGGCTCGCAGCCGCACTAACGTGCTTCGTGCTCGCCACCCTCTCTAACAATTAGAGAGGGCTGTTTCGGACTTGCATTCGCTCGTAAACTTAAAAATATTCTCGCGCGACGTCGCCGACGCGCGCCCGCTTTTCGAGGGAAGCCGAAGGAGCAACAATTACAGAATTCGCAGAAAATGCGCCGTATTTTTGAGGATAGAACTGCGGCTCTCGGAGCGAGCGTAGCGGAAGCGGTGGGCATAAGGTGACCCTATGCCCACCCGAGAACGCAGTTATAGACCAAAAAGACGGCGATATTTTCGTCTGTACCGAAGCGCACGCGAAGCGAGCGGTAGCGGTGCGCAAGGATATAGACCCGAGAACGCGGTTATAGCCCAAAAAGACGGCGATATTTTCGTCTGTACCTTGCGCACGCTTCGCCGCGCGCAAGGTGCGGATGACGAAAAATATTTCAAACGGATTTCAAAAGAAATCCGTTTGAAAATTTTTCGAAATAAGAAGCCGCGGAGCGTTGCTCCGCGGCTTTTGTGACCGAATGATGGATTTGTTTCCCGCCGAAGGCGGAGGGCGGTTAAGCCCTTTTAAGTCTTTATGCGTTCTCCTGCTTCTTTACGAAGAATGCCGGGAAGACCATGAAGATAAATATCGCTACCGCGCCGAGCGCGAGCACGACGGAGATCACTACGGGCAGAGCCACCCACGTATAGCTGAGACCGCTGTCGACGCCTACGCCCGCGGTGTTCGCGAATACGAACAGCTGGTGCTTTGCGGCTTCCTGGATTTTGACCAGACCGTAGCCCGATTCGTTATCCATACCGTCTATGTCGTCGAAAGTACGCGCAGCAGGGGTAAGTATCATATCCGTGCCCGCGCGGATCGCGCAGGACATCGTGTTATTGAAGGATTCGGCGTCGGTGACTATCCTGCCTTCGAATCCCCACTCGCCGCGAGGCACCGCCGTGCAGAGCGAATAGTGAGACGTCGTGTGCGAGGTACCGATGAAGTTCATGCCCGTCATGAAGCCGGTGTTGCCCGTGAGCACGTCGCTGCCGCTGACGGTAGCTTCCTTGGTGAGTATCTCGTAAACGCGGAGATAGATCTCGCGCATAGCCTGCTCGGAGAGCCAGGTGTGGACGGAGCTTCTGTTGGTCTCCTGATCGTTGACCGCATAGTGCTTGGAGTACACCGCGACGCCCTTATCCTGCAAGCCGCTCGTAGCCGCGGCAGCCATGTAGCCGGACAAAAGGCTGTCTTCGCTGTAATACTCGAACGCACGTCCGCCGAACGGGCTGCGATGCATGTTCATGGAGAGACCGTACATACCCGTTACGTTATTCGCAAGGCACTCGTCGCCGTAGGTCGCGCCGAACTCGTAAGCGAGATCGGGATCCCAGGAAGCGGCAAGTATGGGAGTGGTCGTAAAGCAGTTCGCGTCGATACCCGTTACGAGGTTATGCAGACCGTGGCATCCGTCCATATCCACGGCGTAGTTTTTACCGATGGAGCGGATAGCGGGGTTGGACCATCCGCAGTAGCCGACAAGTCTTTCGAGATCGTCGAAATCCATCTGCGAGATGAGCGCGTTCCACTGCTCGTCGTCGTACTCGAGCCCGATCATATCCGCTACCGTGAGATCACCGTCCGCGCCGAGAGCGAGCGGAGTATATCCCGAAGCCGGATCCTTATACGTGCCGTCCGCGTTCGCAAATTCGCCCGTGTATTTATAAGTAGCCGCGTCGTATCCTTCGAGCACCGCACCCTTGACTTTGTCGTTCATGCGGGCATAAGTCTGCGCGTTCACCGCCATGTTCTGATTGGTGAAGTAACCGCTCTCGCTTTCGCCCTTGGCGGGGAAAGTGCCCGCGAGGTCGGCGCGAGTCATGTCATCCTCGGAAGGAACGTAGCCGCCGTCGCCGATGTTTACGTCGTCGAACTTATTCGTAGCCGCCGTCACGTCGCCCGGACGATTGTTATCCTCGTCGAACACTATCTTGCTCGGGTTGTTCCACGTCCATGTGAGCACGTCGGAAGTATCCGAAGTGTTAGCCCAGCAATGCGAACCGTATTCGCCGAAGTCGACATAGAACTTATGTTCGCCCTCGTCGAGCACATAAGCCTCTTCCGTCTCGTAGTCGTAGGAAGCGATGTAATCGCGGTCTACTCTGATCTCTATGGTCTCGCTGCCGCCGTGAGGGATGACGTCCGTCTTGTCGAAGCCCGCGAGCATGACCTTGGACTTCTCGATGCCGCCGTCCGTGTACGGTTGCTCGACGTATATCTCAACGGGAGTTTTGGAGTCGTAAGTCGTGCTCGTGTTCGTCACCTTTACTTTGAACACGTATTCGTTGGACGCTTCGTCGAAGACAGGCGTGCCGTCGAACGCTATATCGAAATCGGCATAGCTCTTGCCCGTGCCGAACGCGTACTGAACGATATCGTCATAGTTGTTGAAATCGAAATCCTTGAGCTCAGCGCCCTCGTAGCCGCCGGGGTTGGAAGCGTCTGCGGTAAGGTTGGCATTGGTCGCGTTTTTGTACTGATAGTTACCGATGTCGTTGAGCACCACGCCCTCGGCATTGGCGGTCTCGTACCAGCGGTAACCGACGTAAATGCCTTCTTCATAATGAAGGTACTTGGTCGCGCCTTCCGCGCCACTTATTCCCGAAACGTCGTAAGTGTAATCGCCGAAGTTATAGTATGTGGGAGAGGACTCCATTTCGTATGCCCAGGTATCCGGCAGTCTGCCCGAAGGAGAGACCTCGCCTGTAAGCACCTGCACGACGCCGCGGTTACCCGTGGAACCGGGAAGACCTATCCACAGAGCCGCGTCGATATCGCCCGCACCATCGACGGAAGTCGACACCGTCTCGTCCACGAAACCGAGCTCCATCGCCATAGGCGAGTTTACGAGAAGGATGACGTTCTTGTAGTTGGCTTTGACGTAGTCGATAAGCTCCTTCTCTACATCCATGAGTTCAAGATAATGCTTGCCGGGATCGCCGCCGACGTTGTACTTCGTCGTGCCGACTCTGCCCGCCGCCTCGTACGGCGTCATATCCATAACGGCGTCGCTGCCTTCGCCGCCCGCGCGTCCTACCACGACGATAGCCGTGTCCGAATACGCTTTGGCGTCTTCGAGCACTTCATCGTAACCCTCCGTATCCATTGGAAGCTCGATGATGGAATGGGTGGAACCCTGCATGTCCGTCACGCTGCCCGCGGTACCCGAAGCGTTACCTTCCTGCCCGGCATAGAAGTCCCAAAGGTCGGGATTGGCGGTGATGTTCTTCTCTTTGAGCGCGGCGTCGAGATAAAGGAAGTTGTCCTCATCCCAGTTGAATCCACCCGCGGAGCCCGTGCCCATGAAGATCTGCTTTGCGGTGAGCATACCGAAAAGGTTGACCTTGCTCACGTTTTTGAGAGGCAGCGCGTCATCGTCGTTTTTGAGCATGACAAGACCTTCCGCCTCTTCTTTGACGGTGAAATCACCCGACGCTGCGAGCGCTTCCTGCGCCACCTCGGTCGTACCCGTATCGCCCCTGAAATACAGAGCGATGAGCTGCGAGTACGTCGCGCACAAAATGTCGACAACAAGTATGATCGCGATAAGTAAAACGATCGCTACTATACCGATGATGCCGACGAGTTTGCTTCTTGCTTTCACATTTCCTCCTTTTTGGAATGTAAATGGATTTTTTCGCGCACGCGGACATTCCCCGCCGTGCGCAAAAGCATTATACCCCCTCGGCAGACGGCATTCAATACAAAGGCATTATAAGGCGCGTAAGAACGCACACAAACGGCGCCGCGGGAACAAGCGGAGCGTAAAACGGAATGAGCGGTCCGTTTCTTGCGCGGCGCGGAACATTACCTTGCGTACCGCTGCCGTTCGGCTCACGCCGTGCGCCCTTATTCCGGAAAATGCGGAAGCGGAGCCGTTTTCAGGCTCCGCTTCGGGTCTTGCAAGATATTTTCGGGTCATGCGTCGAGCTCGGCATTTACCGCATTCTGCATTGCGAGTATAGCCGCCGCATTACCCACGGAATACGTGGCGTTCACGGTGAGCGTTTTACCCGTTTCGCTGTAATCGATCTCTCCCGTAGGCACGTTATCTTTTACTTCGACAACGATCTTCATCAGCTGATCCACGGTCCACTCCGAAGAGAACTGCTCGGTGAATTTGCTGATATCCCAGGGAAGCATACCGACTCCGGGAGCGGTCGCGTTCTCGGGCGCCTCGAACGTAACGTCCCAGATGGTGTTGTTCTCGTCCACATCGAACTTCGCGACATATCCGTACGTCGTGCCTTCGGACGTATAAGTATACGTACCGGAGTACGAACCTTCCGGAAGGGTGAGCGCGCCGCATGCGGAAGCAAATACTACGCACATCACGGCGACGACAACCAGAGCCGCCACGGAAACGATCTTTCCAAATCTTTTCATAAATCTACTCCTGAAATATTGGTGCAAAACCCATCATTCGGTCGCTACTATAATAAAGCGACCGAACGACGATTTCAATATAAAAGGAGCAAAAGGCGTTTCAAACGGAACATAAGGTCATGCGGGCGTCGGATATCGGGGCGTGAAGGTCTTCCCCTCCGCTTGCCCGTCACAAAAGCACGCTGCCCGCGCGGGAAAGCAGTTTAAGATATTGCTGTTTTATCTCCGCCGCCTTACGACGGGAAAGAGGCAGAACGGTACCCGTCGTCAGCTCCACTTCGAGCGCGAGGATACGGGAAATGAAACGGTAATTGACGAGCATGCCCTTATGTATGCGGATAAAGCCGTAAGGAGCGAGCTCGCTCTCGAGCGTTTCCATCGCGCGGTAGACGGGCACGGGGTTCGCCCTGCCGACGACGTGCATGTTCTGGAACTTGCCCGCGCCTTCGAAGTAAATGACCTCGTCTGCGCGCACGTTGACCATGCCGCGCTTGCTCTGCACGACGAGAGTATCGTCGCCGTCGCGGAAAGAATCGGCATAACGGGAAACGGCTTCGGTTATGTCGCTTATGAAATTGCTCTTGCGCACGAAGCCGAACGGGCGCACTTTTATCGCGTCGAACACGCGGTCCTCGCGGTTGGATACGTATATTATATCGGTGGCGTCGTTACGGGAACGCAGTTTTCCGCCCAGCTGTATGCCGTCCGTGCCCGGCATGTCGATATCCAGGAATATAAGGTCGAACACCACGTCCTCTATGCGCCTGAGCAGCGAAGACGCGGTCACGAACGCTTCGACATCCGCCGCTATATCCTTTTTCGCGAAAGCGGTTTTCACGGTGCCGCTTATCACTTCGCATACGTTTTCTTCGTCGTCGCAGACGGCTACTTTTATGGTCCTCATGTATCGGTCGTTCCTCTTTTATTTTCCTCCGACCCCCCCCCCGACGTGGTTTCGGTAAGGGTGACCGCGGCGACGAACCTGCCGCCTTCCGCCGCGAATACGACGGCTCCGCCGTACTTCTCGGCAATGCTGCGCACTATGCGCGTGCCGTGACCGTGATAGCGCTTGTCCGCTTTGCTCGTTTCCAGCATGAGCGCGCGCTCGCGGTCGCGGTCGGACAGCGCGTTGGATATCTTGACGAGCAGCGTATGCCCGCTGAGCGAGATATCCGCCTCTATCTTCCTGTCGGGCAGGTCGGGCGAACGCTCGAGATACTCAGCCGCGTTGTTCACGAGATTCATGATAAGGCTGCAAAGGTCTATGTCGCTCACTCCCAGCACGGGCGGCACCGTTATGCGGCATACCAGCTCGGCGCCGGCGCGCCCCACGCGGCTGCGTTCGGCGGCTATTATCGCGTTTATCGTGGAGTTGCCGCAGTCGGTGTAATCCACGGTATCCGCGATCTTATCGGACAGTTCGGAAAAATATTCGTCCAGCTTGCCGTACTTTTTTTCTTCGAGCAGCACGCGGCATAACGCGTATTGGTTTTTGAGCTCGTGGCGCAGACGGCGCATCTCTTCGAGACGCGTTTCGCTCATGCGCAGCAGCTCGCGTTCGGACTCCCGCTGGAGCCTCTCCGCCTCTTTGCGCGGTTCGCTCCACAGCCGCCTGACGATATATGTGACCGCCGCATATATCAGAAGATCGGCGAACAAAATGAGCAGGCTCAATATGAGCGCCGAAGGCGCTGCTAACCACCGCATTGCGGAAAATACGGCGAACGCTATACATATCACATTCACTCCGACCATTATCGCGGGGAACATCACATGCATCTTTATCCCCTGCTCCGCGGAAAAATATTTGACGAATATCGTGCCGCTGGTTATGACGATAAGATTTACGCAGATGAGCACCCATTGCAGATACGAGTATCCCAGCCCGAGTATCCCTCCGATGGACGAAGTTACGCATATCGTCAACGCACTCATGCCGACATATTCCGCCGCCCGCATAAGACGCACGGGCATTTTGAGTTTGGAAAACGCGGCGGCGTAAACCGCCGTCACGGCGACGCCCACAACGAGCGGCACGAGCATCGCTTCCCCGCCGCTTATCCAATGATAAAGCGACGCCACGACCTCGCCCGCGGCAACGCAGCAAAGCATTTTAAGCATAAGAAAAAACACCGCTCTGCGGCTCGCCCCCTTGCCGAGATCGGTAAGCGCGAACGGCACTCCGGCTGCGATAAAGTAATTTGCCGTAAGAAAAATGAAACCGTGCTCCAGCCGCACGTAATTCACGATAAAATAATCCACCATCGTCTGTTCTCCCCCGATGTCTCTCCTGCTTTCAAAAGTATACAGCAAACGGTTACGTATGTCAACATCGCGGGAACGAACGGCATGCAAAAAGGAGCCTACGGCAACATTTGACTCTGCCGCAGGCTGCGCGCGATATCGCAGATATCCCGCTCACCGAGGATCGCCGAGGAGAAAGCGCAAAGCGTTCATACGCATTATGCCGTTATAATCGCCGTTCGGATCGTCGTCCAACGTGAGAAGAAATTTCGGGTAAGAATCGGTAACGCTCTTAAGAGGTGCAAGCTCGCGTTCGAGCACTTCGGGATCGCGTACGCTCGCACTCACCTGGAAATACGCGCAGCCGCCGCCGCGCAAAGCGACGAAATCGACTTCCGCGCGCCCTGCCTGACCGACGAATACGTCATAACCGCGGCGGACAAGTTCGAGATATACCGCGTTTTTCAGCACGTGCCCCACATCCAGACCTCTGCCTCCGAGGAGCAAAAACCGAAAAGCGACATCCGCAAGATAATATTTTTCCTGCAAACGCAGCAGTTGCTTCCCCTTGATATTGTATCTGTTCGCGCGGTAAACAAACAGACTGTCCTCGAGCGCACGAAGATACCGTTCTACCGTTTTCCCGTCTATCTTTCTGCCCGCAGACGTCATGGCGTTCGCGATCCCCGTAGGCGACAGGCGGTTACCTATATTATCCGCGACGAAACGGATAACGCTTTCCAGCACGGAAAGATCGGATATCCCGCCGCGGTGCGCCACGTCTTTAAGAACGATGGTACTGTACAGTCCCTGCAGATACTCGCGTATATCCGCTTCATCCGTAAGGTTCGCCGCGACATACGGAAAGGAGCTGCGCGTTATATACCTTTCATACTTTTCGCCGAGCGTCATGCCGCCCGGCTGCACCGAGCAGAATTCCGCAAACGACAGAGGCAGCATACGCAGCTCTACATACCTGCCCGAAAGCAGAGTTGCCAATTCTCCCGACATGAAATACGCGTTAGAGCCCGTTATATATATGTCGACGCCGTCTTTTATATAAAGCGAATCCACTGCCTTTTCGAAATGCTCCGCGTTCTGCACTTCGTCGAGAAATACGTATGTCGTCTCCCCTTCCGTAAGACGTGCACAGACATATTCGTACAGCTTATGATAATCGGTAAGTTCCTCGAATGCGATATCCTCGAAATTGACGGATATCATACGGCCATCGGGAACGCCTTCGGCACGGAGTGCGTTCTTATATATCTCGAACAGCGTGCTCTTGCCCGAACGCCGTATCCCGGATACCACTTTGATCACCGGTTTTCCCCTGTGCCGCATGAGAAAATCCAGATATTCCTTTCTCTCTATGATCCCTGCGCTCATACCGTGCCTCCTCGTTTTTGTTATATCATATCACAGATCCGCCCATTTGTCAACAAAAGCAAGGAATCCATTCCGAGGTTTTGTAAAAAACAACAAAAGAACGGAATTCATTCCTATGTTTTGCAAAAATCGGCAAAAGAACGGAATGCGTTCCGAGGTTTTACAAGCAAACGTTCGTTCATCACACGGCGCCGGGAAATACGAATACCGCCGCGCTTATAAGCGCGGCGGCGGCAATGATACATGATACCGTATCATTCTTTCGGTTTTTCTTCACCCGTATCTTCCGCCTGCTCCTCGGGAGAGGCGGCAGCGGATACGGCGGCGGGCTCGTCCTTTTTCTTCCTGCCGAAGAGGCGGCGGGGCTTTTCCTCCGGCTCGGCGACGACGTCCGCGGGGATCTTCTTTATACGGCGCTTGCGAGTGTCGAGCTTGGGACGGGTGCGGCGGGCGGCGGGCTCGGGAGTATGCACGTCCATCTGAGGATAGGGTATCTCGATCTCCTCTTCGTCGAAGCGGCGTTTGACCTCTTCGAGAAGGTCGTAACGCACGTCCCAATAGTCCTCCGTTTTCGTCCACACGCGGCAGAGCAGCACGATAGCGCTGTCGCCGTGCTCGTCGATACGCACCATGGGCTCGGGGTCGTCCAGCACTTTGGGGTGTTTGTAGAGTATGTCGAGAATGACGTTCTCGGCGAACTCGAAGTCCTCGTTATACGATATCGTGAATTTGAGGTCGAGACGGCGGGTGGGCTTGGTCGAATAATTGACTATCGCTCCGCTCGTGATCTCGCCGTTTGGTATCATGACCGTCTGGTTGCTCGGCGTGACTATGTAGGTATAGAACATGTGTATGTCCTCCACCGTACCCTCTTCGCCGTCCGTTTCCACGTAGTCGCCCACCTTGATGGGACGCATGATGAGTATTATCATGCCGCCCGCGAAGTTGGACAGCGCGCCCTGCGCGGCAAGACCGATGGCTACGCCTATCGCGCCGATGATCGCGCCGATACCCGCGGTGTCGATGCCGACATAACCGAGGAATATGACGACGAGCACGACTTTCAGACCTTTTTTGATGATCTGATAGACCACGCTCGTTATCGTCTTGTCGCGGTCGTGCTTTATCATAGACTTGCGCACTACCCGCGCGATGATGTTGATGATCCAGAACGCGACGAACAGCACGACGAGCCCGATGAGCAGCTGCAGACCGTGAGTCGTCAGCCATTCGAGCACCGTGGACCAGAACTTATCCCACGTCCAGGTGTCGGAATTCTCCGTCGTCGTAGTCGTTTCGGACATCAATTGCAAAATTTTTTCCGTCATTTGTGTCTCCTTATGTTAAATATTACCATACGGCGGGGAGCTTGTCAACGCCCGCACGGGCAAAACGAAAAATATTTCCGTCAAAACCCTTGACAAACCTCCCCGCGCGGGTTACAATGATAATAACATGTGATATGAGTTCGACGAGTTACCGGACCGATATACATGCAAATAACTACGGACCGCCTTTCGGGGCTAAGGCCATACGGACAGCCGGGTCCACTGCCGATAAAACTTATCATACCCGTACCCACGGCGCACGCTTTTGCGCACGCCCGGTAAGGGGACGCCGGAACGCGCCCGCCCGCGCGTGAAACGATCCGATAAGAGTAGTAAAAGTAAGTATTTGCTATATAGACTCCGGAGAACTCCGAATAGCCCATGCGCTTATATTCGGTTTGGAAAGATTTCACGAGGTGTGCGCCGCCAACGGCGTACGCCTTTTCGGTATGAGGGAGGACAAGGGATTTGGATAAACTCAAACTCTACGGCTTCAACAACCTGACGAAAGCGCTCAGCTTCAACATCTACGACGTGTGCTACGCCAAGACCGCCCGCGAGCAGCGCGATTATATCGCGTATATCGACGAGCAGTATAACTCCGAACGTCTGACCAACATCCTCACGACGCTGACGGACATGATAGGCGCGCGCGTGCTCAACATAGCGAAACAGGACTACGACCCGCAGGGGGCGTCCGTCACCATACTCATCGCCGAGGGCTCCATGGTACCCGCCGGCGAGACGCAGCTCGCCCACCTCGACAAGAGCCACGTCACCGTGCACACCTACCCCGAGTATCACCCCGAGACCTGCCTCGCCACCTTCCGCGTGGATATAGACGTGGCGACATGCGGGGAGATAACGCCGCTGTCCACCCTCGACTATCTCATCGGCTCCTTCGATTCGGACATAATCACGATGGATTACCGCGTGCGCGGTTTCACGCGCGATCTCGGCGGCAGGAAGTGCTTCATGGATCACAAGGTCGCTTCCATCCAGGATTACATCGCCCCGGCGACGCTCCTCAAATACGACGCCGTGGACATCAACGTATACAGCGCCAACATCTTCCACACGCGTATGATGGTAAAGGATATCGATCTGCAGAACTACCTGTTCAAGACGGACGTTTACGAGCTGCCGCCCACCGTCAGGCTGGAGATAATGGATAACCTCCGCCGCGAGATGATAGAGATCTTCAGCGGCAAGAACGTATACTGAAATGGCAGAGGAGAAAAAAGAACTTTCGCAAAAGAACGCGCCGATATACGAGGCTTTGCAGGAGATGCACCGCATGCGCCTCGTCCCTTTCGACGTGCCCGGACATAAGCGCGGCAGAGGCAATCCCGAACTGACCGCGCTTCTCGGCGAGAAGTGCATGAACCTCGACGTCAATTCCATGAAGTGTCTCGACAATCTCTGCCACCCGGTGAGCGTGATACGCGACGCCGAGACGCTCGCCGCCGAGGCTTTCGGCGCGGCGCACGCCTTCCTCATGGTGGGCGGCACGACGAGCGCGGTGCAGAGCATGATACTCTCCGTCGTCGGTCGCGGCGACGAGATAATCCTCCCCCGCAACGTGCACCGCTCGGTCATGGGCGCGCTCGTACTTTGCGGCGCGCTGCCCGTGTACGTCGACCCCGACTGCGACGACGACCTCGGCATATCCCTCGGCATGAGCCGCGGTGCGGTGGAAGCCGCGATAAAAGCCCACCCGAACGCCAAAGCCGTGCTCGTCAACAACCCCACCTATTACGGCATATGTTCGGACATAAAGGCGATAGCCGACACGGCGCACAAGGCGGGCATGCTCTGCCTTGCCGACGAGGCGCACGGCACGCACTTCTACTTCGGCGCGGGTCTGCCCGTTTCGGCTATGGCGGCGGACGCGGACATGGCGGCGGTCTCCATGCACAAGTCGGGCGGCAGCCTTACGCAGAGCTCGCTGCTGCTCGTGGGCAGCCGTGTGGAAGCGGGCTACGTTCGGCAGGTCATCAACCTGACGCAGACGACGAGCGCCTCTTACCTGCTGCTCTCGTCGCTGGATATATCCCGCCGCAACCTCGCGCTGCGCGGCAGAGAGGCGTTCGCCAAGGTAGTGGACATGGCGGACTACGCCCGCGGCGAGATAAACGACATAGGCGACTATTACGCATACGGGCGCGAGCTCATAAACGGCGACAGCGTTTTCGATTTCGACGTGACCAAGCTCGCCGTCAACACTCTCAAAGTGGGGCTCGCGGGCATCGAGGTATACTCGCTGCTGCGCGACGAATACGATATACAGATAGAGTTCGGCGACCTCGGCAACATCCTCGCGTACCTTTCCATCGGCGACCGCGTGCGCGACCTTGAGCGGCTCATCGGAGCGCTCGCGGAAGTGCGCCGCCGCTTCGGGCGGGGCAGCTCCGCCAAGCTCATGAAGCAGGAATACATCGAGCCGGACGTCGCGCTCTCGCCGCAGGAGGCGTTCTACGCGGACTCCGTTTCCCTGCACTTAGAAGAGACTTCGGGCATGGTATGCGCGGAGTTCGTGATGTGCTACCCCCCGGGCATACCCGTGCTCGCGCCCGGCGAACGAATAACGCCGCGCGTGCTCGAATACATACGCTACGCCAAGGAAAAGGGTTGCCAGATGACGGGTCCCGAAGACCCCGACATCACGCGGCTCAACGTTATAAAATAACGGGACGGGCTCCGCCCGAAGGATAACGATATGGATCTGTGGTTTTCCGAACAACACACCAAAAACGTCAAGCTCTCCATACGCGTGGACAAGCAGCTTTGCAGCAGAGAGAGCGAGTTCCAGCGCATCGACGTGTTCGATTCGCCCGAGTTCGGGCGCTTCCTCGTCCTCGACGGATACATGATGCTCACCGAAAAGGACGAGTTCATCTATCACGAGATGATAACCCACGTCCCCATGGCGGTACACCCGCATGTGCGCGACGTGCTCGTCATAGGCGGCGGCGACGGCGGAGCGTGCCGCGAGCTCATACGCTACGACGATATAGAACATATAGACCTCGTGGACATCGATGAGGAAGTGACCAAGGTCTGCCGCAAATACCTGCCCTTCACCGCCTGCGGGCTGGACGACCCGCGCGTGCGCGTGCATTTCGAGGACGGGCTGAAATTCATCCGCACCAAATCGGACGCGTACGACCTCATCATCGTGGACTCCACCGATCCGTTCGGTCCCGGCGAAGGGCTGTTCACCCGCGAGTTCTACGGCAACTGCTACAAAGCTCTGCGCGACGACGGCATCATGGTCAATCAGCACGAGAGCCCCTTCTATCCCGAAGACGCTCTCGCCTGCCAGCGCGCGCACAAGCGCATAGTGGAATCCTTCCCCGTCAGCCGCGTATACCAGGCGCATATACCGACGTATCCTTCGGGTCACTGGCTGTTCGGGTTCGCATCCAAAAAATACCATCCCCTTAAAAACCTTGACGAAAAACGCTGGAACGCCCGCGGCATAAAGTGCCGTTACTACACGACGACGCTGCACAAGGGCGCGTTCTATATCCCCGCTTACGTGGAGGAGCTTTTAAGCGATGTCGAACATGCAGATTAACGCCTACATGGCGTGCGATACGCCTTACGAAAAAGCGGACACCGTGCTCTTCGGAGCGCCGTTCGACGGCACTACGTCCTTTCGCCCCGGCACGCGGTTCGGTCCCGAATACATCCGCCGCGAGTCCTTCGGGCTGGAGACGTACAGCCCTTACCTGCGCGCCGACCTTACGGACATGTGCGTATGCGATATCGGCGATCTCGAGCTCGCTCCCGGCAGCGCGGAAGCGGCGCTCGGCGGCATATACGAAAAGACCCTCTCGGTACTCGGCGACGGCAAACGCCCGTTCATGCTGGGCGGCGAACACCTCGTCACGCTCGGCGCTGTGCGCGCGGCGGCGGAGATGTTCCCCAAGCTGCACATCATACACTTCGACGCGCACGCCGATCTGCGCGACGACTACCTCGGCGTAAAGCTCTCGCACGCCTGCGTGTTGCGGCGCTGCCACGAGCTCGTAGGCGACGGGCGCATACACCAGTTCGGCATACGCTCGGGCGACCGCGGCGAATTCGAATGGGGAGAAAAGCATGTGCGCACTCACCCGTTCGACCTCAAAGGTCTGCCCGCGCTGCTCACCGAGCTCAAAGGTCTGCCCGTATACTTTACGGTGGATCTCGACGTGCTCGACCCTTCGGTGTTCCCGGGAACGGGCACGCCCGAACCGGGCGGCGTGACTTTCGACGAACTGCGCCGCGCGGTCACGGAGGTATGCACGGGCGCGGACGTCGTCGCCTGCGACGTGAACGAGCTCAGCCCGCATTACGACGCGAGCGGCGCGTCCACCGCGGTAGCGTGCAAAACGGTAAGAGAAATGCTCATCGCTCTCGGCACAAAGGGGGCGTAAGGAGGATAACATCATGGCAAGAGTACTCGTTATAGGTTGCGGCGGCGTCGCGAACGTCGCGATACGCAAGTGCTGCATGCGCAGCGATATATTTACCGAGCTGATGATAGCCAGCCGCACCAAAGCAAAGTGCGACGCACTGGCTGAGGACCTTAAAGGAAAGACGGCTACCGTCGTCACGACGGCGGAAGTGGACGCGGACGACCGCAAAGCGCTCGTTTCGCTCATCCGCGCGTACAAGCCCGATCTCGTGATGAACATCGCGCTGCCCTATCAGGACCTCGCGATAATGGACGCGTGCCTGGAATGCGGCGTGGATTATCTCGACACCGCCAACTACGAGCCCGAGAACACCGACGACCCCGAGTGGCGCAAAGTATACGACGAACGCTGCCGCCGCGAAGGGTTCTCCGCTTACTTCGATTATTCCTGGCAGTGGGCGTACGACGAGAGATACCGCAAAGCGGGACTGACGGCGCTCCTCGGCTCGGGCTTCGACCCCGGCGTTACGCAGGTGTTCTGCGCCTACGCGAAAAAACATCTGTTCGACCGCATCGACACGATAGACATCCTCGACTGCAACGGCGGCGATCACGGCTATCCGTTCGCGACCAACTTCAATCCCGAGATCAATCTGCGCGAGGTCTCCGCGCCCGGCTCGTATATCGAGAACGGCAAGTGGGTGGAAGTCCCCGCGATGAGCATAAAGCGCGAATACGATTTCGACGGCGTGGGGCGCAAGGACATGTACCTGCTGCACCACGAGGAGATAGAATCCCTCGCCAAAAACTTCCCCGAAGTAAAGCGCATACGCTTCTTCATGACCTTCGGGCAGAGCTATCTCACGCACATGAAGTGCCTGGAGAACGTCGGCATGCTCTCCACCACCCCCGTGGATTACGAGGGGCGGGAGATAGTGCCCATACAGTTCCTCAAAGCCCTGCTCCCCGACCCCGCTTCCCTCGGTCCCCGCACCAAGGGCAAGACGAACATCGGCTGCATATTCACGGGAGTCAAGGACGGCAAGCCCGCCTCCGCCTACATCTACAATATATGCGACCACGAGGAGTGCTACCGCGAAGTCAAGTCGCAGGCGATATCCTACACCACGGGCGTGCCCGCGATGATAGGCGCGGCGATGCTGCTCACAAAGAAGTGGCGCGGCCCCGGCGTATTCACTCCCGAGCAGTTCGACCCCGATCCGTTCATGGACGATCTCAACGCCTACGGCCTCCCCTGGCGCGTGGTAAAAGACCCCGTTCTTGTGGAATGAGTTTTTAAGGGGAAGCCTCCTCTTTATCCGAAGAGGGGGCTTTCTTACACATCTTCCGCGAAAGGGCGCATAGGCGGATCCTTTTCAAAGAAGCAACCTAAGCAAAAAGCATACCGCAACAAGGGCGATATGCTTTTATATCGATGATCGGGCATATCCCGCTTACGAAAATTCGGGACTGCTCGCATGATCCGGATCCTCCCATCGCATATGCTCCACATACCCGAGCATATACAAAAACGCCGGTGCGGGGATACGGTATATCCTCTTTTCTCCGTAGGAACATGACCCGAAATCGTCCGGACGTTTCGTAATGACAAGATTGGGATGCGCCGCATGCGCTTCCGTCACAATGGCGTCGTCTTCCGCGATCTTTGCCTGTTCGCGATATTTGACCTCGATCATGATGGGGCTGAAGCGCTCGGATCTTACAACGATATCTATCTCCTTTCCTTTGCCGCTTCCCCGATAATAGCCGACCGTAGGCGCATAAGCATAGTAAAACGATTTTATATGCTTGTAGACCGCAGTCTCGGCGATAAGTCCCAATTCTTCGGGATCGTTCGTTATATCGTCTTTCATCAGAACGGCATTACGCATGGCGGCATCGGCGATATATATCTTGTTCTGACTCTTCAGTACTTTTCTTGCGTCCGGAGTAACGAGCGGGCTGACGTAAATGAGATTTGCGCTTTCCAGATAGCCGATATATTTTTCTATGGTCGTGCGGCTGACTCCGTCCATTTCCTTGCCCATAGCCTGCAAATTGATGATATTGGAAGAATTGTAGCAAAGATACAAAAAGATCCGTTCGATATCCGCAATATTGCGAATGCCGTAAACAGCGGGGATGTCGCGTTTCAAGGCTTTATCGACGATGTCTTCACGCAAGATGCGCTGCGCGTACGGGTCGTCCTTACTCAAAGCGAGCTCCGGAAACCCGCCTACCTGCAGATAACGGATAAACGGCACCTGCAGCACGGAGAGCTTTCGCATGATATCCTGCTGTTCCCGTTCGTCGCGCAGATACATCTGCGTGGGTTTTACATCGCGCGGCAATTGCGGTACATCGATGCTCAGCAACGTACAGTACTCGTAAAAAGACAGCGTCGGTACATGGACTATCTTCCACCTGCCCAGACCGCTCTCGCTCGTCTTATCCGTAAGGATCGGGCTTGCCGAACCCGTCGCCATGATCTTTATCCTCGGGTCGGTATCGTACAGTATCTTCAGCCACTTGTTCCAATCGGCGGCATATTGTATCTCGTCGAAAAAACAATATACGGCGTCGCCTGCGGAAATATTCGTGCGGAAAATATCCATAACGACGTCGACCGAGCATAATTTCAAAAGCGGATGATCGAAAGAGACAAAAACGATATCCTTTGGCGAAACGCCTCTCCGTAAAAGTTCGGCTATCGCCTGATACATGACGGTAGTTTTTCCCGTGCGCCTTGCCCCGCATAAAACGACAGACCGACGGACGTCCTCACGCATCATGCATGAAAACGCCTCGAAGTATGCAAAGCGGCGCATCGGTCTGATAAGATCTTTCGGGATAACTCCCGTTCTCCACCACGGATTGTATGAATATAAAAGATCCAATATATTTTCTCTGCTGACAATGGACATGGTACTTCTTCTCCTTAGAGATATTATATCACGCAAATGCAACCAATGCAAGGCTTTTAGCAATTTTTTTTAATTTTATTACTAATATAATAGTAATTATTTTCTAAAATATTTCATTTTTGCTCCGTTGAATACAATACGGTTTTTCGCGGGCGGGCGTATATCCGGGAACTGCCGTTTACGATTGACTTTAACGCGCACGTTTATTACAATATGGTAAAGAACGTTTAAGTTTTCCCGGAAGGGGCTCCTCCTGCGGAAACTTCCGGAAATAAAAAATAAGGAGAGCGGAAAATGAAAACACCGGTGTTCATCATCGACGAAAAGCGGCTGAGAAAGAACTGCGAAACGCTGGCGGAGGTCAAAAAGGCGGCGGGCTGCAAGATACTTCTCGCGCAGAAAGCGTACTCGGCATGGGCGACGTATCCCGTGATCGCGGAGTACCTCGACGGCACGGCTGCGAGCGGGCTGTACGAAGCGCGGCTGGGCAAGGAAAAGTTCGGCAAGGAAACGCATGTGTTCAGCCCCGCATACAAAGCGGAAGAGTTCGACGAAGTATTGAAGTATGCCGACCACGTCGTATTCAATTCCCCGAGACAGCTCAGGCTGTACGCCGCGGCGGCGAAAGAAAAGGGAAAGAGCGTGGGGCTGCGCGTCAATCCCGAATGCTCCACGCAGAGCGGACATGCGATCTACGACCCCTGCGCGCCCTTCTCCCGCTTAGGAACGACGATAGCGGAGTTCGACGAGAGCCTGCTGCCGCTCATCGACGGGCTGCACTTCCACACGCTGTGCGAGCAGGACTCGGACGCGCTGGAAACGACGCTGAACGCATTCATAGATAAATTCGGTAAATACCTCAAAGGCATGAAGTGGGTCAACTTCGGCGGCGGGCACCACATCACGCGCGAAGGGTACGATATCGACCGTCTCGTGCGCTGCGTAAAGCGCGTGCGCGAAGAGTACGGCTGTGAGGTGTATCTCGAGCCCGGCGAAGCGGTAGTGCTGAATGCGGGAACGCTCGTCGCGAGCGTACTCGACGTCGTGCATAACGGCACGGACATAGCGGTGCTCGACGCTTCCGCCGCATGCCACATGCCCGACGTGCTGGAAATGCCCTACCGCCCGCCCGTTTGCGGACTGTTCTCCCCCGCCCCCGCAGACGCGGCTGACGACTTATGCGGCTACGCGGGCGAAGGCTATGCCAAAGTCTCGGACGCGGGCGAGCCGGACGAGCGCGGCGTAAACTGCCGCCTTGCGGGAGCGACCTGCCTTGCGGGCGACGTCGTCGGCGACTGGTCCTTCGACCGCACTCCCCGCCCCGGCGACCGCATAGCATTCGGCGACATGGCTCTGTACACCATGGTCAAGACCAACACCTTCAACGGCACCCCGCTGCCCGACATCGCCTTCCGCCGCGCCGACGGCTCCGTCGAGCTCTTACGGCGCTTCGGCTATATGGATTTCATAGGACGGCTTTAACATTCTCGCGGCGCTTGACCGTAAAATAGTGAAAGCAAAAATGCTTTCACTATTTTACTGACGCCGCGCTTCGTGCAGACGAAAATATCGCCGTCTTTTTGGCGGTTAGCACCGCGGCTGACCGAAGCGTACGCGAAGCGAGCGATAGCGGTGCGTAAGATGTGGAATAACGAAAAATATTTTAAGGGAATTTCAGTTTGAAATTCCCTTAAAAATTTTTCGGAATATAAAGGTCGGGATATCTGTCGGGACGGGGGTCACCCGTTATAGTTCACTACGGTATACTTGCCTTCGGGGCGTTCGGCGTAGCTTATGCGCTCGTAGATGAAGTCCGCCACCGCTTCGGCGCTGTACTTCACGGCACGGGTGCGGGCATTCTCCGCATACGGCTCCAGCTCGTCGCGGTGGGCGGCGAGGTGCGCGAGCCTTAATGCGGCTTTACGCGGCGAAGGTATATACATCGCGTTGCCCACGGTGCGCACGTAATACTTGCGCGTATCGGTCTCGATGGGCGTTATGCACTTGGTTATGATGATGGGCATGCCGAAGAAGGTGGGTTCCGCCATGGAGTTGGCGCCGCTCTTGCCCACAAAGATGTCCGACATCGCCATGAGCTCCAGCATGTTTTCGGCAAAGCCGTATACGTCGAGGCGGGTCTTGCCGCTCGGGCGCAGCGCGCGCAGGCGTTCGGCGCCCTCTTCGTTCTTGCCGCATACCGCGATGATACGCATATCCGCGTCCAGCGCGAGCAGCTCTTTCACGGTCTCTTCCAGCTTTGCCATACCGTAGCCGCCGTCCGCGAGGATAGCCACGAACTCGTCCTCCCCTATTCCCGCCGCTTTTCGCAGCTCCGCTTTCCTGCCGAGGAGCGAATACGCCTCGTTCCTTATCGGGTAAGGCACGACGGATACGTTGCCGCCCGCGTACATGCGGCGTCTGCCCGTGCGCTTCGCGCCCGCTTCCGTCGTCATGAGGAAGTCGCTCACGTCCACGTTGAACATGCCGTTGGAGTAAGGATCGGGGCAGAGCATCATGGTGTACGGGCGCAGACCGTCGGGCAGACGGGCTGCGTAAGTCGCCGTCGCCCAGTGGGTGGTGAACACGTAGTCCGCGTCCAGCTCCGCGAGGTGCACGAGCGCTCTTCTGTCCGCTTTGCTGTCAGGCACGCGCATACGCATCACGAAACGCTGCGCGAGCGCGTCGCCCGCGAGCACGTTGCCGAGTATGCACAGTTTGCCGAACACGCGGCTGCGGCTCTGCGACATCACGGTATCCACGAAACCCTTTTCGAAACGCAGCATGTCCTTATCGCCCGTTTCCGAATAGAAATGCGAGAGTATGACTTCCGCCTTATCGCCGTACTTCTTTCCAAAGGCTTCGGCGACGGCTTTCTCGGGCATGATGTGTCCCATGCCCGCCTCAACGAAGGTGAACGCCACGCGCGGCTTCCTGCCCGCCTTGGGCTTCCTGCACGCCGCGAGCGCCTTGGCGCGTTTTTCTTCGAGATCCAGTTCCGCCGCGGCAAGCAGCGCCGAGTATATGAGCTGCACGTTAAAGTAGAAGAAGAAGTTGTCCAGCGTGCTCGTCATGATCACGCTCACCGGGCAGAGGAGCAGTACCAGCCGCGCCGCGGAGAATTTACGCACGAGCAGCTCGACCACGCCTTTGATATGCACGATAAAGGCGATGACTCCCGCGATACCCATCGCGCCGAACAGCTCGACGCCGATGTTGTGGTACATGTTGCTGTAAATGTTGACGTCCGTCGCGCCCGCTCCCGCGCCGTCGGCGAATCCCACGCCGAACACGGGTGCGCGGGTGAAGTCGCGCATGCCGTCAGCCCAGCGCTCGAAACGCTGGTTGTCGCCCTGCTCCACCCTGAACATGTTGGATAAGAATCCAGGCACGCGCTCGAAGCCTATCACCGAGAAGGCTATCACCGTCCCGAACGCAGCGAGCGCGAGGGATACGAGAGTCATCATGCGCGCGGTGTCCCGCCTCTTGCCGAAGCACGCAAGCGCCATGCAGGCGACGAGCACGATGATCCCCATGAGTATGGACGTGCGCGCGTTGAGGATGAGCACGGTAAAGTACATCACGAGCGCCGCGATATACGGGAATATCCCGAAGCGCCCGATATACGCAAAATACATGACGGGAGGGATGAGCGCGACGAGCGTGCCCGCCACGATGTTCGCCTCTCCCCAGCCGAACGCCAGCACATAGCGGTTGATACCGCCCGTGAAGTTGCCGTTCTCCATTTTGAAGAGCGTGCCGTCCGCCGCCGTGCGCGCGATGAGCAGCCACGATTCCGCGCATATCATCATGCCGCACACGAAGCACAGTTTGCACACATAAGCCGTAACGCCTTCGGAGCGGCTGCCGACCGCGAGCACTATGAAGTACATCGCCATCAGCCCCGCCGCCATGAGCGCGCCCAGACCGAGATCGGCTATCTCCCACGACGGCGAGCCCACGCCGTTGAGAAGGAGCGCAGTCGCCATGCACAGCATGCCCGCCGTGAGTATCCCGCGTTTATGCGCGATGACGCGCACCGTGCCCGACGAGATCAGGCGGGATACCACCGCCGTCAGTACGATGCCGCCGGCTACGAGCATATTGATGAGCCCCGGCAGTTCGAACGCGCCCAGCATATCGTTGCGGGAGACGTTCGTCGTCATCATCACGTCCGAGCCTATCGAGTAATATATCAGCATGACGGGGACGAGCATGACTTTCACGTCATCGCAGAAAAGCGCGGCAAATACCACGCTCGCAGCCAATATGTATAATACCGGCACGTATACGTGCCAGCCGAAAGTCGCGGCGACGACGCCGAGCAGAGCAAACGTTACGGGATACCAGATAGTCTTCTGCCACTCCGCTATCGCGCGTAAGACCCCCTTTCTCTTGCTCAACCCTTTGATCTCGCTCATAACCTTGGAAACATTTGTTCTTTTATCGGTATTCTGCATTATCCTTCATGCGGCGCGCCGTCCCCCTTTCCACCATCTCCGGGCAGCCGCGTTCGGACGGGCGGGTCTTTCCTCACGGAAAATATCCGCTCGCCTTATCCGATTAATTATACATAAATACGGGTCGGGCTGTCAACCCGAAAACCGCGTCCGATAACGTTTCGGTATCATTATGGGCAAGTTTTCATTTCTCCGTCACACTATTGTCACTAATCATTATATTGTTTTCACATTACACGGCGTTTCCGCATATTGACCTCGGCGGAAATATATGGTATACTTCATATATGGCATTCAGACATTCGCATTCGCTCGGGCAGAATTTCCTGTCCGACGGCAATCTTTTATCGGCTATCGCGGCGGACGCGGAGCTGTCGGCGGGCGATACCGCCGTGGAAGTGGGCGCGGGCATGGGCGCGCTCACCCTTCGTCTCGCGCTCACGGGGGCGCGCGTCTGCGCTTACGAGATAGACGAGCGGCTCAAAGAATATCTCCTGCCGCTCGAGCAGGCGCACCCGAACGTCACCGTTACGTTCGGCGACTTCATGAAGTGCGATCTCCCTCCCGAAGTCTCGTACAAAGCCGTAGCCAACCTGCCCTACTACATAACCACGCCCGTGCTGTTCCGCTTTCTGGACGATCCGAACTGCTTTTCCGTCACCGTGATGGTGCAGCAGGAAGTCGCCGAACGCATGATCGCGCCGCCCGGCGGCAAGGACTACGGAGCGCTCTCCGTCGCCGCGCAGCTTTCGGGCAGCGTGCGTATCACCCGCCGCGTGGGCAGGCACATGTTCGACCCGCCTCCCAACGTCGACAGCGCCGTCGTACATATCCGCAAGGACCGCCCGCCCGTGAGCGAGAGCGTGAAAAAGCTCGTGCGCGCCGCGTTCTCAATGCGCCGCAAAACGCTCGTCAACTGTCTCTCGTCCTCCGGTTATCCCAAAGCCGACGTGACGAACGCCCTCGCCGCCCTCGGGCTCGACCCCGCCGTCCGCGGCGAACGCCTCTCCCCCGACGATTTCGTCCGCCTGGACGAAGTCTTGCGGAGATCATGAGTTTGTATGGGCTGTGAGTTTGCGGAGAGAGAGGGAGCTTCCTTGTAAGGAAGCTCCCTCTCTCCCCGCACCCCTCTCTCCCCAAGGAACTTAGGCCGAAAAAGGGACAACGCCGCTACCCGATGCCGACCTTGGGTAGTGCGCTGCAAACGATCGCGCTTTTCGGCTGTTTCCCTTGCGTGTCACGCTTGCCGTAGTTACTTTGCCCGAAAAAAACGAAGCAAATTTTAGCCGGATACTTTGCGACCCGATATCCGCCCGATAAAACGCATGCTTTTTCGGGCATGTTTTTTGTCTCGGAATATGCCCCTCTCCCCTTCGGAAGTCCGAAAAGTGGCATAAACCGCATTTTCGGCAGTCAAAAAAATGGCATAAATTGCGTTTTTCGGCAGTCAAAAAAGCGGCACGGGTATTGACAAAACAAATTCAACGCGTTATAATGTTCGTATGATCCATGGGAGAATATCATGCTCAGACGCAAATTCTACAAAACGCTGACCGATTGGCGCAAAAACAAAAAGCGCGAATGCCTGCTCGTAAAAGGCGCGAGGCAAACGGGCAAGACATTCATAATCGACCTTTTCGGTCGGGAAAATTACGGCAGCTATATCTATATCAACTTCTTCGAAGAGCCTCGGTTGAAAAACGTTTTCGAAGGCTCGCTTTCCGCCGCCGAGATATATAAGCGGTTGTCCGTGTTCTTCGGCGATATCCATTTCAAAGAAAAAGACACGCTGATATTCCTCGACGAGATACAGGAATGTCCCAATGCGCGCACGGCGCTCAAATTTCTCGCGGAGGACGACAGATACGACGTGATAGCCTCGGGTTCGCTGCTCGGGATAAACTACAAAGAAGTGGCGTCTTTCCCGGTGGGATACGAAAAACAGACAGAGCTGCATTCGCTGGACTTCGAAGAGTTTTTATGGGCTGTCGGCGTGGGCGACGAGGCGATATCCTACGTCCGCACGTTTTTCGACTCACGCGAAAAAGTCCCGCCCGAGATAAACGAGCGCATGATGGGATATCTGCGCGAATATATGGCGGTCGGCGGGATGCCCGCGGTAGTGAACGGATATGTCGGGGCAAAGCACTTCGGAACAGTGCATGAAGAACAGACGAAGATCCTCGACGCATATCTCGAAGACATAGCTAAATACGCTGCGATGTCCGAAAAACCGAAAGCGAGAAACTGTTATCTGTCCGTCCCCAAACAGCTTGCCGCGGAAAACAAAAAATTCAAATTCTCCGTTGTGGAAAGCGGAGGCAGAGCGCGCAAATACGAAAACAGCCTCGAATGGCTGCGCGACGCCAACCTCGTGCGCTTCTGCCATAACGTTTCCCTTCCCGAATTCCCTCTCCCCGCTTACGAAAAACCCGACCAATTCAAGATATACTTAAACGATATCGGGCTCCTCGTCGCGATGTACGGTTTCGATATGAAACAAGCCATACTGACGGACTCGCTTAAAGGTCCCGCAAAAGGCGGGATCTACGAAAATCTCATTGCGGACATGCTGATAAAAAAAGGTCTGCCCCTCTATTATTACCGCAGCGACAGCGGCACGCAGGAGATAGAATTCCTTCTGACAAAAAATGCCGAGATACTGCCCGTCGAGGTAAAAGCGGGAAACGGCTCGAGCGTTTCGCTCAACGAATTTCTGAAAACGCGATCCCCGTCCGTAGGATATAAACTCATAAACGGAAATGTCGGCATGAACGGCAATAAACTGACGCTGCCCTTATACATGGCAATGTTCCTGTAAACGCTAAAGCCTTCCCGTGCTTCGGGAAGGCTTAGGCATGCAATACGATATTATTTCCGTTCCGCGCAGTCAAAGCCGACCGCGGTACCGTCACGACAAAGCGGCGGGATCGCGCGTTTCGCACTCTATGATATCCGCGAGCTGACGGGCGCCGCGGGGAGAACGCCCGCCCTTTTCCAGGCAGAAACGCTCGGCACGCAGCTCCAGTTCGTCCTCCGGCAGCGTTATGCCGCGGTCGGAGAGGATGGAGCGCAATATGTCGATGAACTCGCGCTTATCGGGATCGAGGTACGTCACCACTATGCCGAAACGATCGGAGAGGCTCATCTGCTCCTGGCGCAGGTCGGACTCGTGCATATCGTTCTTTCTGTCCTCGGCGGTCTCCTTTATGAGGTGGCGGCGGTTGGTGGTGGCGTATATGAGCAGATTGCCGAGGTGAAGGGCGCTGCCTTCGAGCACTGCTTTGAGCTCGCCGTAATTGTCCTGCCCCTCCACGAAAGTAAGGTCGTCTATGAATATGATGAACTTCTTGTCGCCGCCGTCCGAGATCGCGTTCATCAGCCGAGGCAGCGTGATTATATCCTTCTTCTTTACCTCGATGAGGCGCAGCCCGCGGGGAGCGTATTCGTTGAGCACCGCATGCACCGTGCTCGATTTTCCCGTGCCGCGGTCACCGTAAAGCAGCACGTTCTGCGCGGGGAGACCGTTAAGGAACGCCAGCGTGTTCTTCACCACGACGGCTTTTTCATCCTCGTAGCGTTTGAGATCGGTCAGGCGCACGGGATCGGTGCTGCGCATGGGCAGGAGCTCGCGCTCTTCCCCGTCCCAGATGAACGCCGAAGCGCCGTCGAAAAACTCGGACGGATACGCACCGCTGCCGCCGTCCGTGCGCACCGCCTGCGACACGAGATACTCTATCTCGCCGTTCACCGAGCGGTATTCCCTGTCCGCGAGCGCGGAGAGCTTTTCCAGCAGCTCAGGCTTCATGCGGACTATCACCTGCTTTCTTTCGTCTTTCATACAATGCTCCGTAAAATGTCGTTCGTGCATTATGATAGCTCTTTGCGGGCGCGCGGTCAAGCGGTTTCACGCCATCCGCGAAAATTTTTTCGCAAAACGCGTTTTCTAATCTTCTTCTAATCTCGCGCTTAATGCGCTTTTAATGCTGTAATGGCTATAATATACGCGAAAGACGGGAGAAAATATCTCCCGCTCGCACCCCAAAGGGAGGGACAACGATGAAAACCAAAAAGAAAGCGTTCGTCGCGGCGATAGCGGCGCTCATAATGACAGCCGCCGCATGTATGGCGTTCACCGCCTGCGGAAGCGACTCGTACGATGTCGGAACGAGCTCGACGGTACTGCCCGCGTACTCGACGTATACGGATATGATAGCTTCGATACGTCCCATGGTCGTGGAAGTATACGGCGACGGTTACGGAACGGACGACTACGGCAACACCGTGCTCATGACGAGCGCGGGCGCGGGCGTGATAATAGGCTCGGACGGCGACGACGGATATTATATAGTCACCAACCAGCACGTCGTGGAAGACTGCTACTCGATGTACGTCAAAGTGCTCACGATAGCCGACGACGGAGCGGAAAGCACCGAAGCGTACGCCGCGGAATTCATAGGCGGCTCGCACGAACGGGATATCGCGGTCATCCGCATAGAGAGCGACGAAAAGCTCACGACCGCGACGTGGATGGACAACGTCGACGAACTCAAACCGGGCTGCGAAGTGGTCGCGATAGGCAACCCCACGGGCACGCTGGGCGGCACGGTAACGCGCGGCATAGTATCGCAGACGAGCCGCAAGATAAGCGTCGAGAACATCGGCAGCATGGACCTTATCCAGATGGACGCGGCGATAAACAGCGGAAACTCGGGCGGCGGGCTGTTCTACACCTACGAGAACGACGAGGGCGAATGGAGCGCGGCTCTCTGCGGCATAGTCAACTCGGGCGCGACGGGCTACGACGGGCTCGGCTTCGCGATACCCGCGGACGACGCAAAGTACGCCGCGGACAATCTCATCGACACATATAACGACGGCAGCGACCCCGAAAACATCTACGGTTACGTCCCCGGCGACGCCAGCCTGACGCTCACCGCCGCAAGCAAATACGTCTACTCGGACGACCTTTCGGCACAGGAAAGCATCGTGTACGCGTATTATGCCACGAGCGAAGACCTCGAAGGACTGGATACTTACGAAGAATACCTCACCGGCGAAACGCAGACGCAAACTTTCGACGCGATACGCGAGATATCCATAACGGACGCCGAAACGGGTAAAAAGGTCACAACTGCCGTAACGAGCGCCGACGACGTTTACGACGCGTTCGAAGAAGTGGGTGCGGGCGATAAATTGGAGATAATCGTGGAAGCGGTGGGAAGCAGGCGCGTGGAGATAGGTCAAAACTGGTTCGGTCAACCGATGTACACGAACGTTCTTGCGCTTTCGGGAACGGAAGAGACTATCACCGTCGACAGCCTTTCGCAGTACCGCTACGCTCCGCCCGCGGCGCCTTCCATAGGCTGAACGGAAGCGCAACGGTAAAACGGCAATAAGACAAACACATACCCGCACGGTTTTTATCCCCGCGCGGGTCGTCTTTTGCCCGCGGGCATGCTGCAAACGCTTGCGTCCGCCGCCGCTTTAAGTTATAATGGAGTTATGGCGAGAGTAAAAAAATACGACAAGAGGAACAAGGATTATTACCTCTCCGAGCTGGACGAAGGCACTCTGAATAAGCGCGCCGTATGGCTGCGCGTGCTTTCCGTCGCCGCCGCGGCGGTATACCTGCCGTTCATCGTGCTGTATATCGCGCCGGGGTATGCCGCTCCGGGAGCGGTGGAAGACAGCTATGCGGGGCTCTCGATGTATATCATGCTCACCTTCCTGCTCCCCGTGGCGCTCGTATGGTGCGCGGTCATGAGCTTCCTCTCGTATACGCCGAAGCGGGAAACGCCCGCGCGCAAGAGCCCGCCATTCGGCTTCCGCGCCATCCCCTACGTCGGGATGTTCGTCGCGCTCGTGCTCTCCGTCGCATTCGCCGTGTATCACACCGTACTGACCGCGCTCACGGGCGGAGCCGCTCCCGACGTCGCCGCGGCGGCGCTGCTGTGGGCGAGCTTCGCGCTCACCCTCGCGTTCTATCTCGTCGGCTTCCTCACCTACCGAGCGAGCGTGCTCATAGAGACCGAACCGGACGACGGCGAAGAGACCGACCGCGTGATACTCCCCACCTTCCGCCTCTCGGACGAAGAACTCGAGCAGGGCAAGTCCGCCTTCGCCCCGCCGAAGGAAAAGAAGAACGGCTCCCCGCCCGACGACGGTAAAGATAAAGAGGATAAATAATAACGATACTCGGTGCCGCTCGCGCTTTCTGCGTGAGCGGTATTTTCGTCTTTCTCTCCGCTCCGTACGTTTGACGCTCATATCCGCGGCGGGGGCGGAATAGAATACGGTGTGGATATTTGCGAAAAATACGGGACATGCCCGGGAGGGCTGGACAGCGCGGAAGCGGAGCGGAGAAGGATGCTGTACGGCGACAACGTAACCGAAAAGCGCAAAGCCCCTTCGCTTGCGAGGCGGATGGCGAGGCAGCTCAAAGACCCCATGCTCATCATACTGCTGGGCGCGGCGGCGGTGGGGCTGGCGCTCGCGATCGCGGACTTTTCGGCGCAAGCGCTCGTCGAGCCGCTGCTCATCATCGGGATCGCGCTGGCGAACGCCCTCGTTTCGGCATTGCAGGAACGCGGGGCGCAGCGCTCGCTGGACGCGCTGGAAAATCTGAGCGCCGTCATGTGCAAGGTGCGCCGCGACGGCAAAGAGATCGTGGCGGACGCGCGCACGCTCGTGCCGGGCGATATAGTATCGCTGCACGCGGGCGACATCGTTCCCGCCGACTGTGTGCTCATCGGCGCGCATTCCCTCGAAAGCGAGGAGAGCATGCTCACGGGAGAGAGCGTGCCCGTGAGCAAGAGCGAGGGCGACAGAGTGTTCTCGGGCAGCAAAGTGCTGACGGGCAAAGGCACGGCTGTCGTGGACAAGACGGGCATGAGCACGGAGATGGGGCGCATAGCCGCGCTGCTTAACGCCGAAGGCGAACGCCCCACGCCGCTGCAGAGCAAGCTGAAAAAGCTGAGCGAACAATTGGGCGTGCTCAGCCTCGTGATATGCTTCGTAGTGTTCGCGCTGGGACTCGCGGGGATATTCGTCCTCGGCAACCGCGAACTCACCCCGCTCATGCTGCTGACGACGGCGATAGCTCTCGCGGTCTCCGCTCTGCCCGAGGGGCTGCCCACCACCGTGACCATGGTGCTCAGCTCGGGTATGAGAAAGCTCGTCGCAAGGCGCGCGATCGTGCGCAAGCTGCCCGCGGTCGAGACCTTAGGCAGCGTTTCGGTGATATGCACGGACAAGACGGGCACGCTGACCGAAGGACGCATGACCGTCACCGAATACACCGACCACCGCACGCTCGAGCTGGCGGCTCTCTGCACGGATAACGCTTCCGACCCCACCGACGCCGCCCTTATGGACGTTCCCCGCCCCGAAGCGGTGCGGCTGTCGCTCACGCCTTTCGACAACGTCTCGCGCAAGATGAGCGTGACGGTGAACGTCGGCGGAAAGATCCTCGAGATAACCAAAGGCGCGCCCGAAAGCGTTTACCCGCCCGCGGCGGAAGCTGCGGCGACGCTCGAGGAACGAGGGCTGCGCGTGCTCGCGGTCGCCTGCCGCGAACTGCGTTCGCCTGACGACCTCCGCGGAGGCAGGCAGACGTTCGTCGGGCTGGTGGGTCTTTCGGATCCGCCCCGCCCCGAAGCCGCGGAAGCCGTAAGGAAGTGCAAAAGCGCGGGCATACGCCCCGTCATGCTCACGGGCGACGGCGCGGGAGCCGCTCGCTCGGTAGCCGCTGCGGTCGGGCTGGACGCCGAAAGAGTACTGCTCGGCAGGGACATCGAGCACATGAGCGACGAGGAGCTCAAAGAAGCGCTGAAATCGACGAGCGTGTTCGCGCGCGTGACCCCGTCGGACAAACTGCGCATAGTCAAACTCTTCCGGAGCATGGGCGAGGTCGTGGGCGTGACGGGCGACGGCGTGAACGACGCGCCCGCGCTTTACGCGGCGGATATAGGCTGCGCGATGGGCAGCGGCACCGAAGTCGCCAAAGCGGAAGCGGATATCGTGCTTACCGACGACAACTTCGCCACGATAGTGGACGCCGTGGAAACGGGCAGAGGAGTATTCGGTAACATACGCAAAGCGGTGGCGTTTTTGCTCGGCACCAATATAGGCGAGGTAGTCGCCGTCGTGCTCGCGATGTGTTTCACCTTCGATTCCCCGCTGCTCTCCATGCAGCTGCTGTGGATAAACCTCGTGTCCGACTGCCTGCCCGCCATCGCCCTCGGCGCGGAAAGGACGCCGCCCGACGTCATGAGCAAACGCCCGCTCTCTCCGGGAGAAGGCATCTTCACGAGAGGTATGCTCATCCGCCTCGTACTGCACGGACTGCTGTTCGGCGCGCTGTGCCTCACCGCGTTCTATGTAACGCTCGCTTCCTGCGGCGACATCGCCGCCGCACGCACCGCCTGCTTCTTCACGCTCGGCGTTTCGCAGGTGTTGCACGCCTACGACCTGCGCTCGGACAGACCGCTCGCGCTCATCGGCTGCCGCAATAAACTGCTCGACATTTCCGTCGCGCTCGGCATAGCGCTCGTCTGCCTCGTGACCTTCGTCCCGCCCGTCGCCGCCGCCTTCGCGATGAAACCGCTCGGACCGATCTCCGTCCTCTTCTGCCTCGCCCTCGCCGTTATCCCGCTCGCAATAAACGAAGCGGTAAAGACGATCGTCCACATCAAACGCCGTCCCCGCCCCATAGCGGCGGAGCGCAAAGCGCGGTAAAGCAAATTTCCGCCGCGAAAAATCTTGCGGAGCACGGCAAAACGAAAAAATTTCCGAAAGCGATATTGTCGCTTTCGGAAATTTTAGTATCGATAACTTAATTCAATCTTATCCTGCCGTTGGTACGGCACAGCTGCATGTATTTCATCCTGACGGATTCGACGCTCCTGCGCGCAAGCGGCAGTTCGACGCCGTCCGTAAGCGTGACGGAAGTCGCGTCTATCCTGCCGATATATTTGAAGTTGACTATATATCCCTTGTGTATGCGTATGAACCCGAACGGCTCGAGCCTTTCCATGAGCATATCCATCGACTCGCGCAGGCGTATGGCGTCTCCTTTCGCCACATGGATGTACTGGTAATCGCGCGCACCTTCGATATACGTTATGTCGCCGCATGCGAGCGATATCTCGCTGTTGTGCTGACGAAACGTTATCATCTCCGTCTCGGCGCTTTCCCCGTGCGTTTCGACATACAGACGCATGACCTCGGATATGTCCTTTATGAACCTGCTCTTGCGCACGAAACCGAACGGCCGCACGCGGAAAGTATCGAACACGAGATCTTCGCGATTGGACACATATATTATTTCCGTTCCGCGGTTGTTCTCTTTTATCTCGCGCCCCAGCGCTATGCCGTCCGTGCCCGGCATTTCTATATCGAGAAACACCAGATCGTACGCGTCTTCACCCGACGCGCCGCGCAGCGTCTGCGGCGAAGTGAACGCGTCCACGGACGCCTGCACTTTTATTTTTTCCAAGATGCCCGAAAGCGTACCCCTTATTGCTATCAATGCGACTTCGTCGTCGTCGCAGACCGCGATCCTGAATTTTTTCATTTAACCTGCCCCCCCCCCGCACATTTGCGCTGCTTTCCATAAGATTCATCATTGCCTCCGCAATAAATTTTCCTCCTTCTATCGAATAAGTGATGTATCCGTTATACTGCGTTACCAGACGTTTGATTATCTGAGTCCCGAGCCCGTGCTCGGACGCGTCGGGCTTGGTCGTACCGAGGGCGAGCAGTTTCTGCTTGTCTATCCCCTCGGGCAAGGCGTTTTCCACGCCGATATAAAGATAGTCGCGGCGCGGATATATCCGCATGCGTATGCCCTGTTCGCGCATATCGTATCTTATGCACGCTTCGATGGCGTTATCCGCGAGGTTGGAAATGACGGAGCACAAAGAACCGTCGCTGAACGGCAACATGGGCGGCACCGCCACCTGCACGTCCGCCCGCACTCCGTGCGCGTGCGCCTTGGATATCTCCATATTGAGTATCGCGTCGATATTCTTGTTCCCGCTGTCTATGAACGTGAGCGGTACGATCGCGTCGTCGCCTATGGCTTTGAAAAACTTTTTGGCGTCGTCGTACTGTCCGTTTTCGAGCAGCATTTCGGCATAGGAATACTGATTGCCGATATCGTGTTTGAGCTGCCTGAGATAATCGAGATTCTTTTCGGAAAGGCGCACCATCTCGGCATTCGCTTCCGCCATACGTTTCTCCGCTTTCAGGCGGATAACGGCGTCCCGCTCGCGGCAGACGAAAAATATGAGCATATATGCCGCTATGTCTATGACATACAGCACCGCGAAAATAAGCCCGGCGAACACCACATGCTCGACCTCAGGTCTGCCGATACCCGAAAAGAATCCCTCGTATACGAAGCACATGATCGCGGACAGCGCGCTGCAACACATGATGAGCGCCGTAGCCGGGATGGGCACGTCGTCGTACCTGTTCATCGGGAACCTTGCCTGTATGACGGCGAAGCATACCACGAACAGCGACGACACCGATTTTATTATCCCCATCCAGTCCACGGGGATGCTCTCCGTCAGCAGCAGCTCGAACATCTTCGCGAACAGCACGCCGAACTCGAGCGCAGTGACGGAGATCGCCAGAACGCTGAACGACATTATCAGCCGCACTCTTATGCGGTATTTACAGAAAAATGCGGCGTATACCGCGATACACACTATGTACCCGAAAAGAAAACAGTTGCCGCGCAGGATAGGGATATACATCGACAACCCGAACAAAAAAGCGCAGACGACGCTTTCCGCCGCGAAAAAGCATATCGTTTTAAGCGACATGAATAACACGGAACGGCACGTCTTCTGCACCGGGCTCAAAGCTATTACGACGGAAACGGATACCGCCAGTATCTGCAATACCAGCGCGTAATCCAGAATATTCGTGAAAAACATTACGAATCCGTCCATTATTTCCCCTCACTTCCGAATAATTATACCATATCGGCAGAGAAATGTCAATACACGTTTTCAAAATATTCGTAATGTTTGCATAAAAATCCGGCGGCGCCGTGATAGATGGCGCCGCCGTGAGGGTGAGGGGTTATTTACGACCGGATACGATCACTCGGGATCGTTCTCCGTATCGGACGATCTTTTTGCCGCTTTCAGCGCTCCGCGCACTGCGAACACGCCCCACACGACGAGTCCCGCGGCTATGGCTACATTGAGCACTATCAGAACGATGCGCCATATCGCCATCTCGTACCTGTAATTGAGATTGTTTATGGCGTTGCTGTTCGCTACGGTATAGAATATGTTCTTCACCGCCTGCCTGAGCACGGTGACGTCGGCAGCCGACGAGCGATCGGGAGACCACGCCGAAGTGGAATCGGTCGCGAGGTTGAGATCACCGCCCGCATATACCATCTGCTTGACGTTCATGCAGCGGGCGCCCGTATTGTAGTCGCAGATGACGGTGCCGCGGAATCCCCACTCGTTGCGGAGGATCTCGGTGAGCAGACGGTAATCGCCGCCCGCCCAGCGGGTACCGATACGGTTGAACGAGCTCATCATCGTGGTCGTTCCGCCTTCTTTCACGATCATCTCAAACGGCTTGAGATACAGCTCGCGCATGGACTGCTCGGTGAGCCAGGTGACGAGACCCGTTCTGTTGGTCTCCTGCTCGTTTATCGCGAAGTGCTTGACATACGTATACACGCCTTTGCTGCGGCATCCGCGCACGAGCGCGGCGCCCATCTTGCCCGTGAGATAACTGTCTTCGGAATAATACTCGAAGTTCCTGCCGCAGAACTGACTGCGGTGGAGATTTACGCCCGGCGAATACCACCCGGAATACGTCCTTCCGTCTTCTCTCGCCGCGCCCCAAAGGGCTTCTTCGCCCACGCACTCGCCCATTTCTCTCGCAAGGTCAACGTTCCAGCTCGACGATACCACCACCTGCGAAGTGTAAACGACATTGCCTTTCCACGTATCGTCCGTAGCTATGAAGTTGCACCAGCCGACGGGACCGTCGGACTCCAGCGTTTCGGGCTTGTTTATGCTTTCTATGCGGTTGGTCTTGAATCCGCCCGCGTTCACGAGATTGCTCATCTCGGTCACCGTGAGCGAATCGAGCAGCGCCTTCCAGACGGGATCGTCGTTCTTCTCGTCGTAATCGGCGACCCACGTTTCGCTTTCGTCGTCGTAGCGCACGAGGTCGACGAATTTCGCGGTGGGAGCGATGCCCTGCGTGGGAAGCTGCGTATAGCCGCTTGCTACGGGGTTGTTGTGCTCGAGATCTTTAAGCGCGGCGTCCAGATCCGCAGACATGACGCGTTCGCTTTCGGTAGTCGCGTCGGGCTGAACGAAGTCGGTACGCGACATCAGGCTGTCCGCGACCGCCGTATCCGAATCGAAGTCCGGATCGGCGCAATCGGTGTAACGGTTGACGACCGCGGCGCCGGTGTCGGGATCGGTCTCGTACTTTATGTCGGACGCGACTTTGAACGGGATACGGATATTATCCGCGTTCTCGGGGTTCGCGTTCCTGTTGACGTACAGTTCGTAATCGTCGCCCGCTTCCACTATCCAGCCTTTGAAACCGTCCGCGTTCTTCCCGAGATGATCGTAAGACGCTATGTCGTACGGCTCGAACGTGAGCGTGACGACTGCGGAATTCGGCTTGTCCTCGCCGTTCGCGGCGTCGCCGGGCACTTTCGCCTTATCCGCGGAAGGATAGAGCATGGGTGTCTTGGCGAAGTCACAAAGGACTATGTGGGACTTCTCCAATCCGCCTTCGTTGTAATGCAGCTTAGCGTACATCTGCACCACGTCCTTGCCCTTGTACGCCCCGGTGTTCGTGACCTCCACTTCCACCGTGTAGCTGCCGTCGGCAGCGACGGAAACGTTTTCCACGGACGAGCTGTCCGTCACTTCCCACTCGAAATCGGTATAAGACAGCCCGTACCCGAACGGATATACGACGTTCTCCTCATACCACGAGTTGTTGCCGCTGCTCTGCCGCTCCTCGTAAGCCCTGGTCTCGTAATAGCGGTAACCTATGTAGATGTTCTCTTCGTAACGGACGAAACTTTCATCGGTAAGACGGGAGTTCTGCGTATACCTTCCGCTGTTGCTTATGTAATTGCCGCTGCCGTCCACCGCTTCGGAGAAGTTGTTCCACGTGGGATCTTTGGTGAAATCGCTCGCCCAGGTATCTACCGTCCTGCCCGAAGGCGTCACGCTGCCGTTAAGGATCTTACCGAGAGCCATGATGCCCGTACTGCCCGGACCGCCTATCCACAGGATCGAATCGATCTTCTCGTTGTCTTCGAGCTCGCCCGCCTCTATCACGTTGAGCGCGTTGAGCACTACGATCACGTTATCGAAATTCTCCGTGACGTGAGCGATAAGAGCTCTTTCGTGCTTATCGAGCGCGAGATAGTGCTTCTGGTCGCGCTCTTCCGACCTCTTTTTCGGAAGATCGTAGCTCTCGCCCGCAAGACGAGACAGCACGACTATCGCGGCGTCCGAATACTCGTCGTACGTTTCGGGGATGCCGTGCGCGTTGTAATTGTCTATCGGCGTTTCTCCCGTAGACATGGGTTCCTGCGCGTCGCTTCCCGTGCTGAGTGCGGGGCTTTCGTCGCGCGGGTCGCCCGATTCCGAATTATTTTCGTAAAAAGTCTTGAGTCTGTCGTTATACTCGAATCCCGCTTCGATAAGGCTGTCGAATATCGTCTTTTTCGCGAACGTCGTATCGCCGCCGCCCGAACCCGATCCGCCGTACACGAGGTTCACGGAGTTCTTGCCGAATACCGAGACTTTGAGCCCCGTACCGGCGAAAGGAAGGGTACCGTTGTTCTTGAGCATGATCGTACCCTCTTCGGATACGCGTTGCGTAAGTGCGAAACCCCTTTCCGTCGCGTCGTCCTTGGACGTCGTTTCGGGCTCGTAATACGTCTGAGCTTCCGCGTCGTCCACTTCTATTGCCCTGTCGCCTCCGAGAGCGAGGCTTATGACGCCGCCGTAGATGCCCGCCATGATGTTCGCCACGATGAGTACCGCGACCATGACTACGGTGACTATAAACCATATCCTCGAATGCATATGGGCGAAGATCGCTTTTATGAACTTCATTTTTCCGTCATCCTTTATGCTTCGTTATCATACTTGTCGCACGAGCACGGATACTCCTCCGCGTCGTAACCGTAATTCCAGAGATTGCACACGCGCGGAGTCCAGCTGAGATCCGCCGAACCTTCGGCGTACTCTATTATCATCGCGTCAACTACCGGAGCGATCGCGGACATCGCTCCCATATTTCCGGCAAGTTCGGGATAGCCCGCCTCGGCAAACGTCGCCGCCGTCTCGACGAAGATATAGTTCATGCCTTCGGCAAGCGAAAGCTCCGCGGTCACGAGGCAGTCCTTGAATTCGACCACGCTCACACCGACTTCTCCCACGAGTCTGATATCCTCGTAATCGATATAGCTGCGCTCGCCGTTAAAGGACGTCGCGGTGGATATGGCGAAGATCTCCGGAGTAAGAGTCATTTCGGGGAAATACGACTCCAGGCTGAGGCGAAGTTTGAGCGTAAGTCCGCTCACCGCCTTATCCGACTTTATCTCGAAATAAAGGAATGCGCGCTTCTGGTTCATGTTGGCGACATACGCCTCGTAGCCCGCATTGGTGCCGAGTTTGTTGTCCCTGTCGTATTCGATGGCGCCCGTTCCCACTCTGTTCCACGACCAGCCCGCGCCCTGGAACATGGACATATCGGTGAACTCCGCTTCGTAAGTGTTCTTTACCGTCCATACGGCGCTGAGCGTGATATTGCCGCTCACGGTGATCTCGCTTCCCGCTTCGTACTCGTTGCCGCTTTCGTCCTTCCAGCCGGTATGGATATAGGACACGTCGCCGTCCGCCTCGCGGGTGAGCGACGGAACGGGCAGTTTGCTGCCGATATTGACCTGCTGCGCGCTGTAAATTCCGTTGTTCGGCGCGCCGTCGTAGTTCCAAAGCAGGCTTACCGACGCGGTATCCTCGCCCAGCTCTTCCCAGCCGGCATAGAATACGGAGTTTTCGGAAACGGGAGTGAATTTATATCTCGTGTCTTCCGTCTGCTTTGCCGCGTCGCTCACGGTATACCAGTCGATGAACGTAAAACCGTTTCTCGTAGGATTGTCCGGACGGACGGGCGTGCCGCCCACCGAAACGCTCTGCACTTCGCCGTACGTTCCTCCGCCCTCGTAATTGAGGTCGAACGTGACGGATACGGAAGTGAGCTTCCAGCCCGCGTACACGGTCATATCTGCCGTAACGGAACGCTCGAGGTCCGCCGCCTGAGTGCACTCCTTATCGGAGAACCAACCGAGGAATTCGTAGCTTTCACGCTCGGGAGCGCTCGGCGCCGTAACGAACGTGTTGTCTTCGACTTCGATGACGGTAGCCGCCGGAGCGCCGTCGTAATTAAGATCGAACGTCACCTTATGCGCGCTCGGAGCGCCGCACGCCGCAAAAAAACAGGCAAGCAGCACCGAGCAGAGTATAACGGATACGATCACGGATATCTTTTTCATCTTTTTATTTCCTTTTCGTTTTAATAAAACAACCGGGTCACCCTGGAATATACGCCCCGCCGGCGGCGGGGCATACGGATCGCTCCGCATGCTCCGCCGCGTCTTCGGGGTCATTGTCTGTTATTTATCCTTTCTTGCGCGCTTTGCGATGAAGCTCACTGCCGCAAGACCGATAACCGCGATCGCGGTGATCGCCGCCGCCGTGCCCGCGCCTACCGCGCTGCCGCAGCCGCCTTCCGCGGGATCGCCCTTATCGCCCTTATCGCCTTTGTCGCCCTTCTCGCCGGGAGCGCCGTCTGCGCCCTTAAGACTGTCGAGCCACTCTTCGAGCGTTCCTTCGAAGCCGTTCTCCACCGCAAGTTCGTAAGCGGACTTGCCTGCCTCGCCGGTCGCGACGAATTCCGCTGCGGTCGCGGCGGAGTCGCCGTACAAGCCGCTGCCGAGAGCTTTTACGGTCACGCCGTAAGTGCCTTCGGACATGAGAGGAAGGTTGTAGCTCGTCTTATCCGCCGAAACGGTGTACGTGCCGTAGCCGTCGAGCGTGATCTCGTAACCGGAAGCGTTCGCTACCGCGTCCCAGGTCACCACGCCGTCGGCGTCTACCGAAACGTTGGCGGGAGCCGCAAGCGCCGTCGGATCGTTGATCGTGATCTCGAACGTCTGGATGTTTCTCACCCAGCCGCCCTGGAGATTGCCGCCCCAGATGCAGAACTCGATCGTTCCCGCCTCGGTGGGCGTGCCGGAGAGAGTACCCGTCTTTTCGTCGAGCGTGATGCCCGCGGGCAGTTTGCTCTGCTCCCAGGTCGCGCTCTTGCCGGAACCGACGGATATATCGCCGAGGATATAGGTGTATTCCGTGCCCTCTGCCACGTTGGGCATCTTGGGAGGAGCCACGCTTATCGCGTCCTCACCCGTGGGAAGAGGAACTCCTACGGTGAAGGAAACGCCGGCATATTTCTCGTTAAGGTTCACGTCGGGAGCGTTCTCGTTGGGATAGGGGTTACCCGTACCTTCGTTGCCCTCGCCTACGTTGAGGTCGTACATCGCGCGATCCGCGGTAGCGGAGTTGGCGTAAGCGTACAGCGTGTGCATCGCGCCCATGCGGACGTAATACCACTGCGTATACGAATCTACCTGATCTACGACTTCGAGCTCGTACGTATCCGCCTTGCCCGCTTCGTAGCCTTCTTTCACAGCCCTCTTTTCGACGGTGACTTTATTGTTGACCGTGTCGTACGTGCCGCCGAGGATGTCATAGAACGCCGTGTCGCCCGTTTCGCTGGTGACGTTGGCAAGCAGCTGGCTGCCGCCCGCTCTGACCATCATGTCGGAAGTGTAGGACAGCTCTTTGGGCGTGACCGCGTCGGTTAAGGAAAGACCCTTATAGCCCCATTCTTCACGGATGATCTCCCACTGATAAGCATGGTGGCTGGCGGACTGCCTGTCGCCGATGTTGTTGTAAGAGGTCATCGTGCCTCTGAGCTGGTAATCCTGCAGGCAGATCTGGAATGCTTTGAAGTAGATCTCGCGCGCCGCCTGTTCGGAAGCGTAGGTGTGACGGTTGTATCTGCCCGTCTCGTTCTCGTTGAACGCGTTGTGCTTCGCGTAAGTGATGAGACCCTTGGACTCCGCGCCCGCGCCGTGGCAGCCGGAGATGTGACCGATGAGGTAAGGATCCTCACCGTAGTACTCGGGGTTACGTCCGCCCCATGCGGAACGGTGCAGGTTGCCGCTGACCGCGTACCAGCCGGTGACGCCGCTCCACAGACCGCACTCGGCGACCATACGGCCGCGCTCGTACTGGAGCTGCTTGTTCCAAGTTGCCGCGTTGACGGGCGAATCGCCGAACTGTATCCTCAGCTTGGTATGCACGCCCTGTCTGGACAGACCCATCATGTCGTCGCAGTGACGGGAGTTGGGAAGCTCGATGGAATCGATGCTCGCGGTGTTGAAGCCGCCCCAAAGGATGATGGTCTTGAGCTCATCGAACGTGAGCTGGTTCATGAATTCGGTCCAGACCTGCGCGCCGGTCTTGTTGCCGAACTCCGCAAGTTTCTCGGTGCCGTCGGGATCGACGCCCTTCATCTCGTAGAAGAGGATCCAGTCTTCGCCCGCAGCCTCTTTATCCGCCGCCTGCTTGGCGGGATCCGCCTGCTTCCAGGAGGTCTTCTCGCCGTCGCCGGTGATATCCATGAACTCGTCTTTAGTCACCGCCCAGGGCAGACCGGAGTTGTCCTCACTGTCCGCCGCCGCGGAAGCGTCTACCATGCCGTACTCACGAAGAAGCTCGTAATACGATTTGTCGACAGGCTTCGTCTGGCTGGACGTCGTATTGGGATAAGTCTTGCTCGGATAGTTGCCGTCCGCGTCCTGCTTCTTGACGTTGTATCCGTTCGTCGTCTGCTCGACGAGCAGTTCGTTGGACGTGTAGAAGGAGTTCGCGTTAAAGTCGTTGGACGCGTCGAGCAGGGTGAAGTACTTCTCGCTGCGTACCATATCCTCCGGCTTGCTCGGCTCGGGGAACGTGCCGTCGAAGCCGCTCTCCGCAGAAGCACGGGACATGAGCGTCATCTTGCCGTCGTCGACCATGTTCTGCTTGGTCTCGGGATCGTAGCTGAGCGTGTCCTCGAGGCTGTTGCCGGTGCTGAGCACGGGAGTGATCTCCTTGCCGGTGGCGGGAGAGTGGTTGAGGATAACGTCGCTGTCGAGCTCGAACGTTTCGGTAGCCACGACGTCGTGCGAGTTGTCCTGCAGCCTGAGTTCGTAAGTGCCCGCGTCAAGCTCGTAAGAGCTGTAATCGTTACCGTTCGCGTCATTCCAGTCGAAGGACGCAAGGTCGCGGATCTTGACCGAGACTTTTACGGTCTGCGAAGTTCCGGGAGCGAGGAGCCTGGTCTTCTCGAAGCCGACGAGCGTGACTTCGGACTTCTCCACTTCGCCGTCGAAGTACGGCGCGTGGCCGTATACCTGCACGACTTCCTTACCCGCAACGTCGCCGGTGTTCGTGACCTTTACGGAAAGGGTTATCTTGCCGTCGAAATCCTTATCGTTGGTCGAAACGGACGGAAGTTTGTCCCAATCCGCGTCCTCGACGTCGACTATCTCTTTTTCGAACGTCGTGTAGGACAGACCGTGACCGAAAGGATACACGACCGCATCGTCGTACCAAACGTCGCCTTCGCCGGTGCCTTCGTCGTTCCTGCCCTTATCCGCGGCATAGGTCTCGTAGTAACGGTAACCCATGTAGATGTCTTCCTCGTACATCACGGGAAGAGCGTTCTTTCTCTTGTTGTTGTTCGTGCGCATCGCACGGATGTAATAGCGGTCGATCTCATCGTCGAACTGCTCGCCGTCATGGCGCAGACCCATCGCATAGGAAGAGCCGTGGAATATACGGGCTTTTTCCCACTCGGTCGCGTCCTTGCCGTCGACGGACGCATACGTCACGCCGCTGTTACCGTCGTTCGCCCACGTGGGATCGGACGTGAAATCGCGCGCCCACGTATTGATCGTTCTGCCGGAGGGATTGACCTCGCCGGTAATGATCTTGGCGATCTGGTGGATGTTGTTACGGCCGTCGGGTTTGGTGTTGGAGTTACGGTCGCCCGACCATATCACCGCGCTCACGCCGGGATCCTGTTCGAGTATGCCCGCTTCGAGCTGGTTCGCGCTCATGAACACCACGACGACGGTGTCGAAGTTGTCCGTAGCGTAAGCCACAAGCTCTTCCGCCGCTTCGCTGAGCATGAGAGGATGCTTGTAGTACTCGACGGTGTATCTGTCGGTCTCGCCGTCGTCCAGCTTTTCTTCGAGGTTATAACCCGTCTCGTATACTGTGACGAACCTTTTCTCTTTATTGTCGTATATCGTGTGGGCGAGGTTCTTCTGTTTGAATTCGCCGCCCGACGGGAGCAGATAAGGATTGCCGTGGTAGTCCTTGAAATCCTCTACGCTCGCGTCCTGAGGATCGGTTATGCCGTTGCCGGTACCTTCGACTTCGGCGCCCGGACCTTTGCCGCCGCCTTCCGCCTTTTTGACGGGAGCGTTGGCGATAAAGCCGAAGCCCGAGTTCTCGCCGGAGACCGAACCGAACGCCTGATCGAACATTATGATGGCTGCGTCGTTATAGAGAATCTCGTTCTTCTGCTTTACGTCGTCGCTGTAATTGCGGGGAAGAGACTCGGTCTTCTCCGCGTCGCCGACGATATTGCCGAGGTTAGCGCTTATCGCGGCGTTGGTGTTGACGCCGAAGCCCTGATTCTCGAGACCGGAAGCCATCTGATTGAGCTTATCGTTGCTCGTACCGAACAGGCTCACCTTCATCTCGCCCGTGAGAGGAAGAGCGCCGTCGTTCTTGAGCAGTACCGTTCCTTCCGCGGATATCTGGTTCGCTACCTTCGCGCTCGCGTCGGCTACTTCCTGTATGCTGGAAAAGTCCGTATTGTAAGGAGCGTCATGAAGGAACGAATTGTAGTACTCTGCGCCGCGCGCCGTCAAAACGTTGGGCAGCACGATCGCAGCCGCCATGATCAAAGAAAGCGCGATGAGCGCGAAGATCTTGACGGATGTCTTCATTGTTTTTGATTTCATCTGTTTTCTCCATTTGATGCGTCCGCATTTCTGCGGTTTCGGAAAGTTATCATCTCCCCTGTTTACGTTCTTACCGATTTGATTTTCTCGTTTTCCCCTCCTTTGATTTATTCTCTTCGGATTATATAATAAAGAAAACGGCACATTCAACGGACCGACGACAACGAGCCCGTATTTTGCGGACAACGGGTAGAGCAGCGTCGACGAACGTTTGAAAAACGTCGACGAACGGCGGACGTCGCACCGCACGCAGACGCCGCCGCATATAAAAAAAGCGCCCCTTGCGGGACGCGGAAAACAGATCGGACAAACATCGAGCCGCGCCCGTATGGGGCGCGGCTCGGGATGCAAACAAACTTTTTTGTACGGCTGCCGCCTGACGACAGGTCAAAATTGGAAATACACGAATGCGGACGTGCCGCTGGAGGATATCAGGATGAACCAGGCAAGGGCGATCGCGAGGACCGAACAGCCCAGGGATATCGCCCGGCGGGCGTACAGACTGCGCTCTCCCGCCGCGGCGGCGTCGGGCGACGAAATGAGCTCCGAAGAAGGCAGCGGCTGCGCGGCGGAAGGGGCGGGTCCGGCTGCCGACTCCGCGGGAGCGGGCGGCACGGCGGTAGCGGACGACTGCCCGAACTCCGCCATATCGTACAGTTTGAGCATACAAACGAGTACGAGCGCGAGGCGGAGCAGATCGGATATGTTCATGGAAAGAGCGCCGAGAGCGGAATCGAGATACGCCGCACCGAAGCCTATATCCGTAAAGAGTTTTGCGAAGATCTCTCCTATCTGCGCTATCGACTGCGCGCGGAACATCAGCGCCCCGATTATACACAGCATGAACACTATCGCCCTGCGGATAAGCACGACTATTACGCCGTTGTTGTCTATTTTCAGTTTATCGCACATCGCGTGATAGCGTTTGCGCAGGAATATCTCGATCGTCATTATCACCGCGACGAACAATCCCCAGCACATATACGTCCAGTTCGCGCCGTGCCATAAGCCGCACAAAGCATACACGATGAATACGTTGAGTATCTGCCGCGCTTTCCCCTTCCGGCTGCCGCCGAGCGGGATATAAAGGTAATCGCGGAACCAGGTGTTGAGGGATATATGCCACCGACGGATGAAGTCCCGCATGCTCGTAGCCGAATACGGGCGGTCGAAGTTGCGCATGAGCTTTATACCCATCATACGCGCCGAGCCCATCGCGATCTCCGAATAACCCGCGAAATCGCAATACAGCTGCACCGCGAACAACGCTCCCGCGGCTATCACCGCCAAAGAATTCGCGGAAGCCATATCCGAAAACACAGAGTCCACGAATTTCCCGAGGAAATCCGCGACCACGCACTTGCGGAAGAACCCGACCGCCATTATCCGAAAGCCCGCTTCGAGATCCTCGCGGTTCGGCGAATGCTTTTCGCGGAGCTGCGGGATAAGGTTCTCGGGTCGCTCGATGGGCCCCGCCACAAGCTGCGGGAAGTAGGACACGAACAGCGCGTAATAACCGAAATGCTTTTCGGGCGCCATGCCGCGGTATACGTCGATGACGTAAGAGAGCGTCTGGAACGTATAGAACGATATGCCGACGGGCAGTATGATATCCAGCGCGACGCTTTCGATATCCAACGCGAAAAGATTGAGGAAGTCTATCACGCTGCCGAGCAGGAAGTTGAAGTACTTGAAAAATATCAGCGTGCCCAAACACACTATGAGCGTAAGCGCCAGCCACAGTTTCTTTATCCCCTTCCTTTCGGTGCGCGCTATCAGCAGCCCCGCGACATACGACACTATTGTCGTGCCGAGGATAAGGAACACCAACCACACGTTCCAGCTCATATACGCGTAATACGACGCTATGAGCAGCCACACCCACCGCACCTTATGCGGCAGCAGGAAATATACGAGTATGACTACGGGGAGGAATATAAGGAATTGCAATGAATTGAACGTCATTTCTTACCTCCCCTCACATACCCGGTCATATTGAGCGACAGGAATATGAGCGTCACTATGAGCGCTTCCTGCATCCCCGCGCCGAGAAGCAGCGTAAACGTGAACGCCGCGATGAAGATCGCCGCCGATACGATATGCACGGCATATCCTGCGCGTTTGACGATGCCGAATACGCACAGCGCGAACGCTATGCCGTACCCGACGAGCAAAAGCGGCGTTTCGAGTATCACGCTTTCCATGCAAACATTTCCTTTATCTTAAGTTTATCCGTCTTGCCGGACGACGTTTTGGGGAAAACGTCGGTAACGATAATGCGTTCGGGGATCTCGTGCCCGGAAAGCGCACCAGCCAAAGCCTTTTTGAGCGAACTCTCGTCGGGCGAACACCCTCGCACGGGGATGACCGCGGCACACGGGACTTCCCCGAAACGGTCGTCCTTTACGCCCACTACCGCTGCCTGATATACGTCGGGGAGCGAAAGAAGGGCGTTCTCTATCTTCCCCGCGGAGATATTCTCGCCGCCGCGGATGATTATATCCTTTTTCCTGCCGCTGACGTGCAGGATACCGTTCCCGTCCATATAGCCGAGATCGCCCGTGTGCAACCTGCCTTCGGAGTCGACGACCGCTCTCGTGGCTTCCTCGTCGTTATAATATCCGAGGAAGAGGGTCATTCCGCGCACGCATATCTCGCCTTCCGCCCCGATACCGACTTCGGCGCCGTTTTCATCGAGGATGAACGCCTCCGTCATGGGGTACAGCCTGCCCACGCCCGCGGCTCTCTCTTCCACGCCGTCGCGGTAACGCATTGTGCTCACGCCGACGCACTCGCTCATGCCGTAACCCGGCATGAGGCGCAGTCCGAGCTCCCCTTCTATGTAGCGCATCTGATCCGCGGTAAAAGGACCGCCCGCCATCAGCCCGAGGCGCAGCGACGAGATATCGTAAGACTTATGGCGGCCGTCCGCGAGCATATCCAGAAACAGCGTGGGAACGGAATATATGACCGACACTCCGTACTTCTGTATGGTCTTCAATATCCCGTCCACCGAAAGGTCCTCGGGAAATACGACGGGATGTCCGCAGAACGTCGCGCACGCGATGACGGCGAACCCGAACACATGGTTGAGCGGCAGCAGGGATATCGCGACGTCGTTCTTGTCCTCTTCGAAAAGCGGCATCGCGTCCGCGGGATTGCTTATGCAGTTTTTGTGACTGAGCACCACGGCTTTGCTCTTGCCCGTGGAACCCGACGTGAATATGACCATGAACGGATCGTCGGGAGAAATATCCGTCGTCGGCTCCGCTGCGCCGCCGTCTGCGCGGAAGGACAAGGCGGCGCCTTCCGATCCGGATCCCGCCTCAACGCGCCACTCACCCGTTTCGTCCGAAATATAATACCTCGGCGCGATATCCACTCCCGACTGCGCTATATATTCGCGGACGCCGAAATGGGGATCCGTCAGCACCGCGACGGCGCCGAGCGCGGACATGGCGAGCGAGATAAACACCGTTTCGGGACATCTTACCGCCCTGACAGCGACTATATCGCCCTTCTTTATCCTGCGCGCCGCAAGGTCGGCGGCAAGCCCGTTCACGACGGCGAACGCTTCGCCGTATGTGAACGTCTTTTTATCCGTAACGAGATAAGCGCGATCCTTATCTTCAAGAGCCGCTTTACGGAGATATCCGTACAAAGCGATACTGCACTGTCTTATCTTTTCTTCGGGTATTTTCATTCTTCTCTCCCTTATGATGATTTTCAATAATACCTCACGCGGCTCTGGTACTTTTCCCAGCCGCCCGCGCAGCCGGCTACACTCGTGCCCTCTTTGAGGTAAATGTAGCATCCGTCCGCGCCTTCGAGGAAGTCCTCGCCCGCGCTTATGCCGAGGATGTCGTCATGCTCGAACACGAGCGCGGTAAGACGGACCGCGCCGTCGAACGAGCGGTCGTAAATGTTCTTTATGCTTTCGGGCAGCGTTATCCTGCTCACCGTCGTGTTCCCCGCGAACACCTCGGGCGCGAATTCGCGCACGGGCACGCCGTCGTAAGAGGAAGGAACGGTGATCTCCGTCATGGTCTTTCCCTCTTCGGTGAGCGAAGTCAGGCGCACGTATTCCCTGCCCGTCCCGTCTGTCAGTACTTCGTAAGTGAATTTATCCGCGTCCTCGTTGCTTCCCGAAGAGACGTCTTCCACGGGAAGTTCGGGCATTTCGGGTATCTCTATGGCGTTGGGCGTCGTGATCCCCAGCTGTAATTTGAGATCCTCGGCAAGCAGATCGGTGAACACATACATGCCCGCGGAGTTCATGTGCACGTTGTTGTCGTAGAACCAGCGGCAGTCGAGCATGCTTTTGGTCGGATGCCCTATCACGTCGAAGTCCAGCGCGCCGCGAAGATACGAATAGTACTCCGAAGCGGCGGCTTCCGCGCCCTCGCCGAACATCAGCTCGTTCATGGGCACGAAGCCGAAATACACCTCCGCGCCGCGCTCTTTGAGCTCCGCGGCATAATCGTTGACGTAGTCGATGAACCCGTCGCCTATGACGGACGTCGAAAGATCGCTCGTCATCGTAGGGTCGTAGCCGCCCGTCATAACGTTATACGGACGGTCGTAAGTCATGTAGCCGACGTCCGCTCCGCTCTCGTCTTCGAAAGCCGCGCTCGAATACGCGCCCACCGCGGGAGCCTTCTCTCCCGAGCGGATATACCCGAACTTCTCGCCCACGTAGCCGACGAAATTGCCCGTCATCTCCGCGGCGTTCTCCGAAGCTATATCCGAGAGCATGGAAAAATCGCCGTCCATGGCGCGCCACGCGTCTTCCGCCGAAAAGTACAGCGACATGGACTGCTCGATGGGCTCGGGCATGACCACGACGATATCCCCTTCCGAGATATACGGACGGCTGAGATCGAGCATGAGCTTGGTGCCGAGCGCCGCGTACAGCCCGAAATTGACGACGCTGTACCCGGGGAATTCGTTTTCGAGCAGGTCGCTCCTCACCCCGAACGCCACCGCGCTGTTGCCGACGAGCACTATCTTTTTGCCCTCGGTGTCTTTAAGGCGGCGGTACATGCGGGAAAGCTCGCCGTAATACGTTTCGTCGAAGCGCGGCTGCGTGGCGAACCCCGTGATGACGAGCGTCAGCGGCGCGACGAGCACGAGCACGAGTACGAGAGCCGTGGTTATGATAGCTTTTTTCATGCGTTCTCCCCGTGCGCCGCGAACAGCGCGTCCGTTATCATGTCGGTATACTCGGGCACTTTATACCCGCAGAGGTGGAAATCCGCGTCGAACATGTCTTCCGTGCGGTACAGCGTATCCGCCAGCGGCGCGAGCACCGTGCAATGCAGCCGCTCGCTCACCGCGTCGTCGAAAGCTGTCACCCATTCGCGGAGCCCGGTATATACGAGCGGGATGTCGTACGGGCGCCCGTAGTACAGATACCCCGGATCTTCGGGCATGTTGCCCGGTCCCTCGAGACGCAGTTCGAGAGTATCCGTGTTCACGGGTGCGGTGATAAAGCACACCTCCGCGCCCATCGCCTTCATCTCGTCATAGTACGCGTTGAGCCTGCCGCTCGCCGTTTCGTCGTTGATGAATTCGGGAACGATATCCCCTTCGCCCGCGTCTATCCTGTCGCCGCGCGGCTCCTGCGGGAGCGCGAAGTTGCCGCGCTCGTCTATCCAGCCCGTATCGTTGCGGTATATCTTGCCGAAAAGATTGATCCTGTCGGCATAGTCTTCGTAAGTCGTCGGCGCGAGCGTCTTGCGATAGCCGTTGAACTCGCAAAATCCGTTCAGAAGATCCTCGACGTTTCGGAAGTCCACCAGCCCGAGCAGATCCCAATTGGATTCCACGCATGAGAACATGCGCAGTTCGTTGTAATCGAAACCGGGCATGCTCGGCGTCATCGTGGTGTCGTACATCAGGCTGTAAGGCGAAGAGGATTCGGGCACATGGACGAATATGTCTCCCTCGCCCATATAGCTCATCATCATATCGAACTGCGCCGCTCCGCAGAACCAGCCGTTCACCGCCATATTGAGGCAGACGTACTCTTCGCCCGCGGCGGCAAGCTCGCTCTCCATACGGCAGGTATCCACCGAATTGAACGCGCCCGAACCGCCGAACACAAGCACCTTCCTCTTGTCTTTATTGAGTATGAGAAGGTCATACTTATCCGCGAAGTTCACTTCGGAGAACAGATTGGATCCGCCGAAGCGCGGCGCGAGCACCGCGTTTATGTGCACGGTGGAGAAATTCGGGCAGTCCTTGAAGGCGTCGTCCGAGATTTGGCTCAGGTTATCGTAAAAATACAGTTCCTCCATCGCGCAATCGGTGAACGCACCGTCGTACACGGTGACCACCGTATCGGGCAGGATCACCGTCTTAACGTCGCCGCCGAAAGCGTTCCGCGCGATACTCGCCACGGGCAGCCCTTCTATGTGCGACGGAACGACCGCCGTCTCGTCGTCGCCGATATATTTCTTTATCGTTACGCTGCCGCTCGAACTGCCGTACGTGAAATCCGAAGCGGGAGATTCTTTCGCCCACTCCGCGTAAAGGTCGAGCACTTCACCGCGCACCGGCGTGACGCGGCTGCCCAGCCCCGTATGTTCTCCGCTGCCGTCCGCCTTCGTGTTCCAGCCCGTGAGGACATACCCGTCGCGTTTCAGCTTATCGGTGCCGAGCTCGGTATTGGGGCGCAGGCGCTTATTAAGCGTGTGCGCCGTATAGTACGGCTTGCCGGCGTCGCCGCCGCCGATGTACACGCCGCCGTTGGGATGATACGCTATGCGGGCTTCCGCTTCTTCGCATATAAGGGTAAGCGCGAGAGGCGCGTTCACTCCGAGGACGGTCACCACGGTATCGCCGTCGTAGCCGTTGGATATTTCCGCCGCCACCGCGCCGCCGCGGCTCGTCGTCACCTCGCTCACGCAGAAGTCGCCGACCATTTTAAGCGTGAACGACGCGCTGCCGCCGCTGACCACATCCACGGGGTTCTCGCTCACCACCGAGTATTTTTCGTCGTCCGCCGTTATCGAAACGGTAAAGTACGTCTTGTCTCCCTGCTCGGGATCGGGATCTTCGGGATCGGGATCCGTACCGGGCTCCGTACCCGGATTGGGGTCGTAGTATTCTCTGATCGCGCCGCAGCCGGGCATGAGCAGCACGCCGAATACCCCGCCGACGCAAAGCGCCGCGGCAAGGACGAGCGAGACCATGACCTTAAACAAGTATCTGTTCATCTTCATTTCCTCCCCGAGAGCCGCCGCACGAAAAACGACGGCACCCTTTACGATGCCGCCGTCTGCCGCTCCCGCGGAAAAAAGTTCGTTAAAATAGACGCTTGCGAAATGACTGCCGACGGACACCGCCGAAAAAGCGTGCCTGCCACGCCTTTTCGAAAATATTTACAAAATATTTTGCAGATCCTTCACTCGCCCTCATTTCTGCAAGACGATTATACCATACCATTGAACGTTTGTCAATACCGTTTACGGGAAAATTTTTACACAAAGTGTAACGCGACGACACCGGGCAAAGCACACCCACCGGACAGAGGGCTCAAACGCTGCGCGCGGAACGAACGGCTCTTTATCCGATCTTATACACGCGTAAACGCGCGATACGTCACTCTTCGCTACGCAATATCTTATACAATTCCCTTGCCATCGATCCCATGACGTTGGCGTAAAACTCAGGATCGCTGAAAAGTTTTTTGTATGCGTCGGAATTGCTCAGCCAGCATTGGGTAGCGAGCTCCTTGAATTTTTCGGGGAACAGGCTCTTTTCGAACATCTCGGGCGTGGTGTCCTTGGCGTAATGCCGGAATTTACGAAGATCGCCGTCGCACATGAACATCCGGTAAATGCTTTCCACGATGACTCTGTCGCCCTCCGTGAACCTGCCGTCGAAACGCTCGTTCACGCGGTCTATGATATTCTGTAACGTATTCTTCCTCGGGACCTTCGGTTTTGCCTTATCCGCCGACGGCACGAGATCGACGTCTTTTTTATCGAGGACTATCGCGCCTTTGAAAGTTTCGGAGAGAGAGGCGTATTCGAGCTTGATCTTGCTCTCGACGTCCTCGTACGGGTGCTTGGCTTTGGGCAACAGTTTTAACAGATTGGACGCGAACACGTATTCTTTGAACAGCTCTTCGTCGTGCAGGCGGACGAGCTGCGTTATGTACGCATACGCTTTTACGAATTTGCGGACCGCCATGCGCGCGTTGAATTTGCTCTCCTCGGTACCGAGATCCAGATAACGCTCCACCACCGGTTTCATGATACCGCTCAGTCTGCCGAGCGCCGCCGCGTCCTGCTTTTTGCCCGAGTGCGCCGTCATGAACGCGTAATATTTATCCGCGTCGTCGCCGTTATACAGCATGAACGGCCGTATTTTGGTGCGCAGGTCGTATACGCGGTTGAGATCGGTGCGCCCGTCCAAAAGCGTAGTCTCGTAAAACGGCTGAAAACTTTCGCGTATCGCCTTTTCGTCGTTCGCGAAATCCAGCACGAACGTAGACGTCTTGCCTCCGGCGGTGCGGTTGAGCCGTGAAAGCGTCTGCACGGCGTTCACCCCTTTAAGGCGTTTATCCACATACATGGAATGCAGCAGCGGTTCGTCGAACCCCGTCTGATACTTATTCGCCACGACGAGGATATTTTTCCTGGCGGAGCGGAATTCGCGGCGAAACCGTTTATCCGTCGTGATCTGCCTGCCGTCGTCCGTATTGAGCTCCGCTTCGGTATACTCGACTCCATCCACACTGACGCTCCCCGAGAACGCGACCATGACTCCGCAGCCGCGGCTCTCTTCGGGGTGCGCTTTCATGTAGTCCTTTATCGCGAGATAGTAACGCACGGCGTTGGCGCGGCTGTCGGCGATGACCATCGCCTTTCCCCTGCCGCCTATCTGGAAGCGCCCGTTTTCGAGGAAATTGCTCATGATCATATCCGTTTTCTGCGCGATGGTATAGCCGTTTTCCTTGTAATACCTGACGAGCGCTTTGAGCGCGGGACCTTCGATGAGCTCGGGATTATCCGCCGAAACGCGCACGAGACGGAACGCCTCTTTTATCGTGGTATAGTTCGCGAGCACGTCTAAGATGAATCCCTCTTCTATCGCCTGGCGCATGGAGTACACATGGAACGGTCTCGTCTTGCCCGTCGCTGGGTCGGGCGTGCCGAACAGCTCGAGGGTCTTATTCTTGGGAGTGGCGGTAAAAGCGAAGAACGATTGGTTCTTGTGCATGCCCTGCGCCATTATGGTATCGACGAGCATGTCTGTCGTGTCCACCTCTTCCTCTTCGACGCCCTCTTCCGCCGCGTATTCTTTTATGGCAAGACCCTTATCTATGAGCGCGCGGCGCAACGTCTTCGCGCTTTCTCCGCTCTGACCCTGGTGCGCTTCGTCTATAATGACCGCGAAATTCCTTCCAGCAAGGTCGTCGAAATCCTTGTAGGCATACAGAAATTTCTGTATCGTGCAGATGATTATGCGTTTTTTGTCGTTTATGGCGTCCGTGAGCCCGCGGGAACGTTTCTTATCGTCTATCGCCTCGACGAGCCCCGGAGTGTGATCGAAACTTATGATGGTGTCCTGCAATTGGCTGTCGAGCACCACGCGGTTTGTCACCACGATCACGGAATCGAATATCGCGTCGTTCCTGTCGTTATGCAAAGACGCGAGCCTGTAAGCTATCCACGCGATGGAATTGGATTTGCCGCTTCCCGCGGAATGCTCTATGAGATAGCTGCCGCCCGCTCCGCGCGCTTTTACGTCGGCGGCGAGCTTGAGCACCACGTCGTATTGATGATAGCGCGGGAAAATGAGCTTTTGCTTTTCCGTCGTTTTTATCTGTCCGCCGATCTCGACTTCTTCCTTTTCGGTCACGGAAGAGATGAATTTGTTTATAAGGTCGAGTAGGCTGTCGCGCTGCAAGACCTTTTTCCATAAATATGCCGTCGAATAATCGTCCGGATCCGCGGGGTTGCCCTTTCCCCCTTTCACGCCCGCACCGTTGCTGCCTTGGTCGAAAGGGAAAAACCGCGTAGCCGTACCGGCGAGCTGCGTCGTCATGTACACGTCGTAAAGATCCGCGGCAAAGTACACGAGAAAACGGCGATCGAGACGGAAGCATAATTCCTTGGGATCGCGGTCATTTTTGAACTGCTCCATCGCGCACTCCGCGTCCTGCCCCTTGTATTGGTTTTTGAGCTCGAGCGCGACTACGGGTATGCCGTTCACCGAAAGCACCATATCTATGGTATTGTTGTTGTGCGGCGAATACGCGAACTGCCGCGTACAGCCGAGAATGTTGCACTTATACAACGCGGTCTGCGCGTCGTTCAATTCGGACTCCGGTTTGAAGTAGCATACTTTGAGCTTTATCCCCATGTCCTCTATGCCGTTTTTGAGGACATACACCAACCCGTTCTCTTTTATTGCGTTTTCCAGGCGGCGGTATAACTTTTCCTGCGCGTCCGCTCCGTAATATCTGACATACCGATCCCACGCCTCGGGCTGTGAGCGTATGATAAAATTGATAAGGACTTCCATGTATATCGCCTTGTCCTTATCGTAATGGTATTTATGTATACGATGCCCGTCCGGATTAAGGTATGAAAACTGCTCATACCCGCCTTCCGGACTTATAAGAAAACTTTCGATATCACTCTCAAAGCGTTTTTCGGATGTGTCAAACATCATAACTCCTTTTATATCAACTAATCATTTTTGCGATTTTTTCTTCCGATATTTCTCGTAATTCACGGATCGTATAAAACAACGTACCGTCTACAATCGCTTTGGGCGGCTGTACTAATTTTAGTTCATAGTAATAATCGTTTCCAAGGATATCTTTTATCTTCAAAAATATATTAGAATAATCATTAAATGTAAAATTCAAATACATATTTTCTCCCGGTAGCACTACATTGTTCGCTAAGATAGCATACCACTTACCATCGTGATATAATTGCTCTATCGTAAAAACAGAATTATTTGAATTTTTAATAATGGCCGATGCCTGACGCAACATTAATGTTTCGATATCTTCAAAACAAACCATTTTATTCGTTATATCATAATTGCCTTGCTGCATCATGCAAAATGTAAAATACGGTTTTGCTTTCTTCTTTTCCTCTTCCGCGCGTTCTTTTTCTCTTCTGTTCTCAACGCGTTCTCTTTCTTTTGCTCCGTTCCGAATAGTCCATGCGACGCCGATAAGCGTAAGTGCTCCACCGATAATAGCGGAAATTATCGTCAATAAAATATCGGATATTTTCTCATCGGGTATACGATAAATAACAATTGCGGCACCCACGATAAAAGCCAAGAATAAAGCTACGCCCAATATTTTAATAAATACAGACTTACGTTTTTTATCCACGATCATCCAACCTCTTTTTTGCCCGTGACATATTCGTAAATAAGCGACTTTTTATATTCGTTCAATTTTTCGATCTTTTGCTGTTTAACGGAAATAAGTTTGTCTATCTCCGCACACTTTTTATCGAGGTGATCGGCTATTTGCTGCTGGTCTTTTACGGAAGGTACAGGAATGAATATAGAATAAAAATTTTGAGCCGGTAAACGCCAACGACCTAAATTTGCTGCCCCTTGTCCAAAAGCATAAAATATCTTATTCCTATAATAAGTTTCAAAAACATATAGAAAATATTTTTTAATATAACTTACTTTTTTTATTTTAAATACCCGATAGTCAGGACTTGTGACTCCTTCATATTTTGAAATTCCAATACCCCCGGTTAACAAGTCCATATGATTCATAGCAAAATCTCCAATATGTACTATTTGATAATTCGCATAAGAATTTGCCATTTGTCCTTCATTTTCCGAAACATTTTTGATTTTCAATCCACTTTGCGTAATTGATAATACTGTTTCCGGCTCTCTGCCGATGACTTCCTTGCGGATTTGGAATAAAGAACGTATATTTTGAATCGAAAAATTAATGGGCACTTCCCCTATCCATTCCACGCCGCTGGGTTTCATGGGGACGGAGGGGTCGAGACCTTTGGTGACCGCTTCCGTGATCACCGACTGCTTATACTCCTTTAACTTCTCTATCTGCGCCTGCTGATTTTCAATCAGTTTATCCACCGCCACGCACCGATTTTCTATCATAGAAACAATGTGAATTTGTGTATCAATCGAGGGGAAAGGAATTAAAAATTGTCCCATATCAGTTGCATTTAATGCACTTCTTACACCGTTTCCACCTAAATTGTTGTAAACGCAATTATAATATAACGACATTAAAAAATAGTACACAAAGAGATTATATTGTCCTTCTTTTCGCGGTGAAAAACGAATATACGCAGGGGAAACCAAACCCATATAAGGAGATAACCCCACACGGCTTGTACTAATATTTTGCAAATCAATCATCTTAAAAATAAAATCGTTTTCATGGATAATCTGATAACAGTCAAATTCTTTCGGCTGTAACCCGTCCGAATCGTCTTTATCGCGCCTGATCACGCCATTCAGCGTTAAAGCAAGCCGGTCAAAGTTTGAAGATTGAGTACCTGCAATTTCTTTGCGATTTACACAAATATCCTTAAACCGAATTAAATTCCAATCATCGGGAATTTCCCCTATCCATTCAATTCCGCTGTTTTTCATTTCAATCAACCTGCAAATATAATATATATTCTTCCATTAAAGACTCAATGGTTTCGTAATGATCGCGCAACTTTATAGCCTGTTCTTCTAATTGTTTTTTATCTTCACGAGAAAGCCAACGGTCTTCCTTACAAGCATCCTCATCATGTATTCTATCTTCATAACGGACATATAGATTTTTTGCACATTCTTCAAAATCGACCAACGCTTCAAAAATATCAAACTCTATCAAAAACCGATTTGTATGAATTTCCTTTATGAATTTGTTTAAGAGCGCTTTTGTTTCGTCTTGAAACGTACGCATTTTTATGATTTTCTCTTCTTTTGTCGCGGTATTTAAGCAATCTAATTTCGGATAAAGATTTTTTTGAAAAGCATTATACAATTCAAACATTAAATCGGATACAGTCTGAAATAGCGCAAATAGTTTATCGAAAACTGCTTTACTTACATAATTTTTCTTTTCAAATACCGCAAGTTTTTTATTTTGCCCATAGACTATAAAAATACTCGCAACAGCCCATATAAGGGTTAAAATACTTATAATGGGCACTATGATTTTTGAAAAAATATCAATTGCGCTCATTTTCCCTTGATCCTCCTTTTCGGTTGTTCGTGATTTCCGAACTACTGAATGTTCATTCCCCCAATATCTCTTTCATCAATTCGCTTTCTTCTTCGGTCAGCGCCTTGAACTCGGCAAAGATCTCGTCGGACTTTCGCGGCGGGGTGAATTTATAAAACAGGCGGGTGAACGGCACTTCGTAACCGATCTTATCCTTGCTCCTGTCCATATAGGCAAGCGGGTTATACGGCAGCACGTTTTTTGCGAAATACTCGTCTATATCTTCGGAAAGCGGCACGATCTCGGTATCCGATTTCGACTTGTCCGGCTGCGGCTTGCCCTTTTTAAGGACGGGTATTCCCGCTTCGTCCGTTATCGGCGTTTCCACCGTGACTTTGGTATAACCGAAAAAGTCGTTTGCAAATACCTTGCTTTCCACGGCAAGGCTGCCTTCGGCGTATGCCTTATCGGTAAACTCGTTATAAGCCGTTACGATCATGCGGATACAATCGTCGTTGAGGTCGACGCGCTTGTTGCCTATGTTTTTGCGGCGTTTGACGAAGCATTTGCTCGCGTCTATGAGCTGTACCCTGCCGCGCCGCGAAGCGTCTTTGCCCTTGGAGATGAGCCATATATAAGTGGCTATGCCCGTATTGTAAAACAGATCGGTAGGCAGCTGCACTATCGCTTCCACAAGATCGCTCGTGATAAGGTATCTCCTTATCTCCGAAGGTCCGCTGCCGGCGTCGCCAGTGAACAGCGACGACCCGTTCTGTATTATCGCCATTCGCCCCGAACCCTCTTTGAGCTTCTTTACTCCGTTGAGCATGAACAGCATCTGTCCGTCGGAAATGCTCGGCAACCCTGGACCGAACCTGCCCTCGTACCCCGTTTTCGCCTCGCGCTCCACGGCGTCCTTTTCGCGTTTCCAATCGATGCCGAACGGCGGGTTGGATATTATGTAATCGAACTCGTAGTTCGCAAAAGCGTCGTCCGAAAGAGTGTCGCCGTACTTCATGCCCTGCGCGTTGCCGCCCTTTATGAGCATGTCCGACTTGGCTATCGCATACGTTTCCGGGTTGAACTCCTGCCCGAAGCAGGTAAGGTCGGCTGCCGGGTTGATCTCTTTGAGCCTTTCGGTCAGGCAACCGAGCATCTGGCTCGTTCCCATAGCCATGTCGTAAGCCATTTTGAAGCAGCCGTTTTTCACAATATCGTCGCGCTCGGGCGATACCAGAAGCTCCGTCATAAGGTAGATTATATCGCGGCTCGTGAAATGCGCTCCCGCTTCTTCGTTATAACTCTCGGAAAATTTGCGGATGAGCTCCTCGAAAATATAGCCCATATCCGCCGAAGTGATCTTATCCGGCGACATATCCGCCTTTTTGGAATTGAATTCCTGTATCACGACATACAGCACCTTGCCTTTGACCATGTTTTTCACTTCGTCGGCAAACTTGAAGTTCTCCAAAATATCCTTGACGTTATCCGAATACCCTTTTATGTAATCGTAAAAATTGACCTCGATATTCTCGGGATCGGCAAGAAGACGGGCAAAATCGAACTTGCTCGTATTGTAAAACGAATAACCCGAAGCGCGGCAAAGCGCGCCGTCCCGTATCGCGCTGTCGTTGTAATTATTGAGATGCAAAGTTTCGCTCGCTTCGAGGACCCTTTCCTTGGTGGGCGCGAGAGCGTCGTCGAAACGTTTGAGCACCGTCATGGGAAGTATGACCTTGCCGTACTCATGCGGTTTATACAGCCCCACGAGATGTGTTGCTATCTCCCATATAAGGTTCGCCTTTTCCTGGATGTTAATATTCGTCTGCTTTTGCAATTCGTTTATCGCCATGTCTATTCTCCGCCGTATGTCTATATATCGGATTTTAACACAATTTCGCCGAAAAAGCAATAGGGTTAGGGCAATTTCTTCCCGCAACGCAAAACCTGCCGCGCACCGGTTTACCCGACACTTGTTTCGGGGAAGGCTGTAATAATGACCGCGCTTTCGCGCGGAGTAATTTAATTGCGACAAGCAAACCACGCTTCGAACGCGAGGAAAATTTTCGAGCGTTAAGCGAGTCCGAAAAGCTGCCCCCTGCGGCAGGGGGAAGTGCCCCGTATGGGGCGATAGGGGTTGAGGCAGAATAAATGTACGAGAGCGTGAAAGACAGTGCGGATAGCATGATGATGACGATAGTGGTTGAAGTAAGAGAATGTACGAGTTTGACCGTTATATCATGCTTATCCGCAGTACAAACTTCAACCCCTTCCGGCTCGCAGCCGCTTACGCTTTGTGCTCGCCACCTTCCCCTGCCTCAGGGGACGGCTTTCATAAGGTGCCCGCGCCGAGAGCGCGGGATAAAATTTCACGAGCGAATGCGAGTCCGAAACAGCCCTCTCTTCTCAGCCGAGCCGTCCACGGCGGCGAATACCACCTGAGCGTAGCGCAGATATTGTTAGAGAGGGTGGCGAGCACGAAGCACGTTAGTGCGGCTGCGAGCCGGGTGAGTCAAAAGTTTGTATCCGACGGGCAGGCTTTATTTGTTCCGTTTCTTCCTTGACTCATCCGGTGCGCCGTTCGCGCCTTCGGCGCTTCTGCGGCGCACCACCTTCTCTAACCAATTAGAGAAGGCTTTAATAATGTCCGCGCTTTCGCGCGGGATAAATAATGCATGAGCGAAAGCGAGTCCATAATGCCTCCACTAATTGGTTAGGGGAGGTGCCGAAGCGCAGAGCATTCCTCGGAATGCGAACGCAAGGCGGTAGGGTTAAGGGATGTTTGTGATAGGTATGGTGTGATATGATGCTCGTACATGTATGTTGCTTTTCTTAACCTCACCTGCTCGCTTCGCGAGCTTCCTCTCCTAACCCTCAGCCGAGCACCCGCAGGGTGCGAACGCCACCGAAGGTATCAGGAGAGGCTCAAGAAGTGTCCGCGCTTTCGCGCGTGATATATCAAATGGGTGGGTGGGAGCGCGTAAGCGCGCGGGACTTCTTCCCTGTTCCTATGCGCATACGCCCCGCTTAACAGAATTCGAAGCGAAACCGCGAGATTTTCGGATGATAAGACGCGTTTCTCGGAGCGAACGGACGTGGAAGCGGTCGGCATAGGGGTTCCCCATGCCGACCCGAAAACGCGGTCCTCGCGGACGGCAACCGACCAACTTTCGATGGAAAATGTTTGTTCTGTACCGCAATTGCTCGGTTAGCCGCGGTGCTAACCGCCCGAAAAGACGCGCTTTTCGCGTCTGACCGAAGCGCGGCGTCAACCGAACAAAATTCATAAATTTTGTTCGGCGGTAAAACGCCGCGCAAGGATAAGGTGCACGCAGCCCGCATCAGCGGCATTATATGCCGCCAAAACAAAACAAGGGCGGTATGTACTTACTTTACATACCGCCCGCTACCGACAAAGTTTTGATCGCTTTTTGAAGTTCGCTGGATTCCGAAAAGTTATCTTTTAACGGATCTTACTTACTCTTTTTGACCCATATCATTCGTAACGCCTTTTGCGTACCGGTGTCAAATGCGAACCGTAAGAATTTTTCTTTTCTTTTTACTCACTTCGCATGCCTGTTTTCCGCGCTGCTCTCCCTCTCACCATTCCCCATTGAATGTCTTGCCACTCCGCCTTTCACGATCTGCTTCTCATGGCCACCGTACCTACGATATACGATAACTGTTCCGCATTTGGATTGATCGCACGGATATGTCTTCGGGAAAGTTCGCGGCGCATGTTCCGCGATCGCCGTTTGCCACAACTCCCTTGCTCGTTCGGTCCGATCTCCGTTTTTCCGTTTTTACAGCTCGTACGCTTCCGCCAAAACGTCTGCTGCGAAAAACTTCGGTCTGCATCGCCTCGGATATGCTCGGTTTCGTATCCGCTTAAATGTCACCGCTTTCTCTTTCGGTCGCGATCCGCTTCCACTTCCCTTTGCGACTCGCTCGGGGCGTTTGCAGATCTCGCGTCTGCTTCTCGCTTCCTATGATATTTCGGCCACATCCGAGCTGCGTTTCCGCTTTTGCCTATCGGGTTTTGCCACACCCTCGCTCGCTCGTTTGTTGTACCATAATTATACCGCAAATTTTATTTTTGTCAATACCTTTTTGAAAAATTTTTCCCAAAACTTTGGCAATCAAAAAGGCTTGACATTGTAGTTTTCCAAGAATTTATTTATCCTCGGAAAGTCCGCCGGCGTGACGATGCTTATGACCTTTTCGCCGAGCACACCGTTCTCCGTGATGATGACCGCGACGAGCGAACGCCGCTTCTCGAACTCGGTGAAAACGTCGAACACCGTGGCGTATTTGTTCATCAGGCAGTAGTTCTCCATTTCCGCGGCGTCTATCGCGTCGCCGCAGCGCGTCCCGCAAAGATACGCCGTAAGATCGCCTTTCTTTTCCGCCACTCCCGCGATGAGCCCGTAGAGCGCGTAAGAATTGATGACGCCGATCATGTTGCCGTGGTCGTAGACGATGACCGTCTTCTGCCTGTTATCCGCGAACTCCCTCACCGCCTTTGCGAGAGGGTCGTCGGCGAACACCGTTACTATCTTCTTGACCTTGAACGCGTCCGTCACCTTGGGCGGACGGCAGATCTGGCGCTCGATGTACTCGATATTGTCCACTACCTCGTCGCACGGCACGGCGATGACCGTATCCCCCGCGCCCGACGTATGGTGTACGATGGCGTTGCGCAGCTTGCCGTAATCGATAAGCTCGCCCGCATACCTTCGCACGACGATGTTCATATCGCTGCACCGCTTGACCAGATCGGTAAAGTTCTGCGTCGGCCGCACGCTGTATATCGCCTTCAATCTCGACTCTATACTGTTGTAGCTGCGCAAAAACCTCGCCGCACTTTCGTTTTCCATTAAATCCCTCCTTTCCCCCATTATACCACATCCCCACGAATATTCAAACGGATTTTAAGGAAACAACGATATAAATTTCACGACACATCACTTACTCAACGACAGAACAACATTTTAAGTTTCTGCACACATACACCCGTTCGGCAACGCAGCTTTAGCCGCGCGAGCCGAGCGGTAGCGGTGCGCGAAAAATAAAGGGCGGCAGATAGTGCCGCTCAGGCGGGCAGCAGGCGGGCTGCACGCGTACTTATGTCGCCGCAGTCCGATAGGACGAAGGCGGCGTACGCAGGCGAGCACGCAGCCCGCATCGGCAGTATTTACCGCAAAAGTTTTGGCGGCAGATAGTGCCGCTCAGGCGGGCAGCAGGCGGGCTGCACGCGTACTTATG
>ERZ1108167.234-NODE-234-length-58327-cov-99.044018_pt1 | contig 58327 bp, 60 predicted proteins | sample MGYA00403703_ERZ1108167 | MGnify/ENA primary metagenome ERZ1108167 (study PRJEB35170, sample SAMEA104062411) | human gut metagenome | biome: human gut; feature: human-associated habitat; material: faeces | place: Denmark | collected 2012-05-11 ...
CCATAATGATAGCTTCGCTCTCAATGTCGATATTGCTCGTCGCCTCGTCAAAGACGTAGATATCTTTGTCCGCCACGAGGTTGACCGCAAGCGCCAGCCGCTGTTTTTGCCCGCCGGACACGTTGTTTGCATCCTCTGTGATGACCTTATCCAGCCCGCCGTTCTCCTTTATAAAGTCTGCGAGATTGACAGCCTCTAACGCCGCCCAGACCTCCTCATCGGTCGCGTTTTTCTTTGCAAGTTCAAAGTTGGCGCGCACGGTGTCGTTGAAAATATAGGTATTGTACGAAACGGACGCGAGGCGGGAATAGTAGGACTCGCGCGTAACGTTCTCCAAAACTTCACCCCCGACGGTAACGCACCCTGCTTTCGGGCGGTACGCGCCGACGAGCATATTGACGACAGTGCTCTTTCCGCAGCCGCTTCTTCCCACGATTGCCGTCATGCCCGTTTCGGAGAAGGTCATATCCACATTTTTAAGCACGTCGCGCTTGCCGTCGTAGGAGAAAGTCACGCCGTTTAATTTGAGTTCTGTACCGCTTACTTCGTTCTCTCCCCACACGGGATCGGGAACATTGAGAAGGGAGATGATCTTTCTGCCCGCGCTTGCGCCGTTCATGGCAACATGGAAAGCCGAACCGAGCGAACGGAGCGGCAGGAAAAACTCCACCGCCACAAGAATGAGAAAGAGCGCGGCGGCAGGCGCAAGCCAGCCATTCATAAGCCCCACAATCGAAAGCGCGATTCCCGCGCCCGCGCCGCCGTATGCCACCAAGTCCATGATGGTGGTACTTGCAAGCTGCATGACGAGCACCTTCATCGTGATCTTGCGGAACTCCTCCGCGCTCGCGTTCATCTTGACGTGGCGGGCGGCGTCCGCCTTGAAAATCTTTAATTCTTTCAGCCCCTGCACGCTGTCTAAAAAAGCGTCGCCCATCGAGGTGTATTTGCCCCAATACTTTGCGAATATCTTTTTGGCATACTTACTTACCGCCACGATGGACACGGGAATGAGCGGCACACACGCCAAAAGCACCAGCGAAGTGCGCCAATCGATACCGACGCAGATACAGAACAGAATAATCGGCGCGAGCATGGAAAAGAAAAACTGCGGCAAATACGTCGAATAGTATAAATCAAGCTGTTCGATGCCCTCCATAGAAACCTGCGTCAGCCCAGCCATGCTCATGCCGTCCGTACTGCGAACGCCGAGTTTTAAGATCTTATCATAGGTGCGCTCGCGCAAGTCCTTTTTGACCTTGCGCCCCAGCATATCTTTCAGATTGCCGGTGCAGCGGCTGGCGATATAACGCACGATAATCGCAACGACCGCCGTTATTGCGGGATATATGTAGGCGAGCGGCTCGTATCCTTCAATGAGGAAGTACACCGCCCAGCAGATGCTCGCCGTAATGCCGATGTTGGCAAGCATACCGAGCACCATCAAAAGGACGGTATAGACGACGTACTTTTTATTTCCGCCGATGAGCTTTAAGAGTTCTTTATCAAACATTACCTTTCGCCTTCTCTTCCTTTTTTAACTTCTTTTTGTATTTTATCATCTGAAAGACGTGTCCCATCGCGAACACGGGGTGCGTGAATATCATTCTCGGCCCCGACCACTTCATAACATCCTTTATCTTCTCCCGCATATCCGGCTTATAGCAATGGATTTTACAGAAGGAACAGAATTTTTTGTTGACCTTGAACGGGCATTTTTCGAGACGGAAGAGCGCGTATTCTGTAAGCGCCCTGCATTCCTCGCATAGCTCCTCCCCTCTCGTTCCGTGCTTGCCGTGGCAATATTTTTTGATCATCACGGGGATGAGCTTCTTTTCTTTCTCCCACGCTTTGAGTTCTTTAGGCGTTTTCTGCGTTTTTGTTCCCTTCACGATTTGCCTCTGTTTCGCCACATACGAGTTCGCATACACTAACTCACGGGCGAAAAATTAGGTACGCAGTAGCGAACTTATGGGTTAAATAAAAATTCGCCTTTCAAGTTCCCTCTTGCGAACCAATATATAGTATAATCATTTCTGCCTTGCAAGTCAAATATATTTACCGCGGTTAATAAATTTGCGCGGAATATTTTTAAACGAAAAAAGGAGCACAAATATGCGCTCCTTAACCAAATTTATTGTTCGATAAATTTCTTGAATATCGCCATCATTTCATCAGATACGACATGTTCGATACGGCAGGCATTTTCTTCTGCAAGTTCGGGATCAGCCCCTATTTTGCAGAGCGCCGCCGTAAGAATCTTATGTCGTTCATAGATGCCTTCCGCTTTTTTTCTGCCTGTATCCGTAAATTCTATATCGCCTGTTGCTACATCGATGGTGATGTAGCCTTTCTTTTTCAGGAGATTGACACCGCGCGAAACGCTGGATTTTACATAGCCGAGTTCATCGCACACGTCCACCGCACGGACATTTGCCTTTTTGCGGTGAAGCAGTAGGATTGTTTCAAGATACATTTCTTCCGATTCCCGCGTTCTTTTAACGGCCATATCTGTTTCCCCTTTTTCTCATAGTTTTTATTTATTATAGTCGATTTGTAGCACAAAGTAAAGAAAAATAGTCTGCTAACTTTCTCGTTCAACAACGAACAAAAAAATTACTCTTCTTTGGATAGAATATCCATCATTTCAAAAATCAATTTGCGCCGATTTTTAGGTATCCTTTCAAACTTTTCCAACAGCAACAACTGTTCGCTCGTCAAATCGTGTTCCTCTATCCCGCCGTAAAATTCCGCGACAGTGATGCCCATTGCCTCACAAATACTCACAATGGAATCACGGCTCGGCGTATATTGCTTTTCGTTGAACCAATCATTGATTGTCGTTATATAGATTCCGGTTTCTTTAGAGAGTTTATACTTCGACCAGCCCCGTTTATCCATTAACTCCAAAATACGCCCTTTTACGTCCATAACCCTCTCCTTATATAGTGCTACTACTAATAGTTTACTATTTTGCAGTAAAAATATAAGGGGTGGTAATGCCCGTGTTTTAGATTGTATTAGTAAGATATATGTGCTATAATATTAAATACAAACGCTTTAATCTGAAACTTCGTCGAAGATAGGATCATCAAAAAAGGTTTTTAGTGAGATGCCCAATGTCGCACAAATCTGATAAATTGTATCAATTTTTACCGATTTCCTCTTTACGGCGACGACAACGCTGATTGTTGATCTCGGTATCCCGCCTTGCTGCGCAACTTCATACTGCGTCATGTTACGATTTTTCAACAAATCGTCCACCCTCTTTCCTACAGCTTCTACAAGTTTCATCGCTATAATCTCCCTTGTTCATCATAGTGAACGTTCACTACGGTAGATTATAGCCCACACATATACTTAAATACGTTGACGGCGGTCAACACCGCCGTTTCGCTTTACTTCTAACGTTGACTACAGTAAACTATATTGGGAGATATTTTTATGATTTGCTGTTGCACGGGGCATCGCCCAAAAGGATTTCCGTGGAAATACGGAATCGATAAAGAAAAACAAACCCTTTATGAGAAAGAATTGTATGAGAGACTTGAAAGATACATTATCGAAACCGGCATAACCGAATTTATCAGCGGAATGGCGCTGGGTGCCGACATGGATTATGCCGCAGCCGTTTTGCTGCTGCGCGAAAAATACCCTTATATCCGTTTGCATTGCGCCATCCCCTGCCGTGACCAGACACGGTTATGGAAAGAGCCTTACATATCCCTTTACAACAACATCTTGCGGCAAGCCGATTCTTCCGTCATCCTATCGGAAAGTTACACGCGAACGTGTATGCTCGAACGTAATCGGTATATGGTAGATAAAAGCGATTATGTGTTCGCCATTTGGAACGGCGAACGAAAAGGCGGCACTTGGTACACAATGGAGTATGCCAAGAAACTCAAAAGACCTGTTGAAGTTTTGCGCTTGGATGAATTGATATGAAAAAACTTTCCTTTCTTGTTACATTATCAATTGCTGTCTGCTTATTGCTTGCATCGCCTTTGACTGCAAGCGCCGCTTCTGCAGAACTTGTCAAACCGACTTTTCTCCCCTATGTTTCTGGGATAGAGAACCCGTCCTATTCTCTCACCGCGGATTTGGACGATGAAACTCCCACTCTGAACACCTCCCTTTTCGTCCACGCTGACACAAACAAAGAAATCAAGCTGACTTTACCCGTATATGGCCGCTTTTGCGATATTGACGGTTCGGACATATCCCTGACGATGAACGGAGATGCAATTACGCCCTCCTTATCCTATTCGTCCGATTTATTCGGTTTTTCGTCCGCTTTTTCTCATAAAGAAGTCCTTGCTATGAAACTTTCGTCCGAACTGCCCGACATGGCAACGCCCTGTTACTACTATTCGTTCTCCACGGAAAGCGAAGGCTCCGTAACATTCACTCTACCGAAAAATGTGACGACATTTACGAGTCTGACTTCTTATTCCTATCACTCCCAAAACCGGCAATATACCGTCAATTTGCGGGCGACAAATGAGCAGACTATTCTGATCATAGGCAAAGACCTTACCCTCTTGGACACGGCTGATGTATCCGTTGAAAAAACAGTCATGACTTGTTCCGATTTTCTGAACGATGTTATGGAAGTGATTTTCACCATCGGACAGGAAACAAGCATTGATACCGAACGCACCAAAGGCATCATCTATGCCCGTTTCGCACATTATGTGGCATCAAGTGAAATCGACGTAAACATAACAGATCTGATAGACGCACCCTTTGACTACGGCTTCACCTACTTTGATTATACCTTCCCATTGCCGCAGGGCGAGTCCGCGATAAATCTTGCCCTGCCTTTTCTGTATTCCACGGACACAGCCTATGAACCGGAAGTACAAAACTTCCATATTACAGCGCCTGCAAACAGCAATATTTCCTTTCTTCTCGACACGGACAGATATATTCTCGACGGCGAAACGACCTTTGAAAAAACAAATAACAACTACACGTTTAACGGAACGATAACAGGTCATATCGCAATCAATGTCTGCGCATCGGACGCTCCGATATCACTATATCCGTCAAACACAAGCACGCCGTTCCCGACGTGGGCTATCATTGTTCTCTCCATTTGCGGCGCGGGCTTGATAATCTGTATCGCCTTAATGATTTACTTCAGTGTTTCCAAACGATATAAATAATAAATGCGCGGTGCTTGCCGCGCATTTATTATTTTCCGGAACCATTTTCGGCTATACATTTTGCGTTGCTCCGCCGAGTTTCCAGCCCACAGACTTTTCGCGCATGGCAATAAATTCGGCATACTTGCCCTGCTTTTTGAGAAGCTCTTTATGCGTACCCTCTTCGACGATTCTGCCGCCGTCGAGTACGATAATTTTGTCTGCGTGGCGCACCGTCTTTAACCTATGCGCGATCATGATGACCGTTTTTGACTTCGTCAGCTCCTGAATAGCGTTTTGCAGCATCCATTCGTTTTCGGGATCGACGTTCGCCGTAGCCTCGTCCAAAATAATCACGGGGCTGTCTTTGATGATGGCGCGGGCTATGGAGATGCGCTGTTTCTCACCGCCCGAAATGCTCGCACCGCCCTCGCCGATGACCGTATCGTACCCGTCGGGCAGCGCGGAGATAAAGTCGTGACAGCACGCCTTTTTCGCCGCCTCTATCACTTCCTCCATGCTTGCATCCGGCTTGCCGAAACGTATGTTGTTCGCGATCGTATCGTTGAACAAATACACGTTTTGGAACACCATACTATAATTTTTGAGCAAACTATCCAGTTTATATTCGCGCACATCGTGCCCGCCGAGGGAGATACTCCCCTTATCTACATCCCAGAAACGTAAGATGAGATTGCACAGCGTCGTCTTTCCGCTGCCCGAACCGCCGACAATGGCAAGCGAGGAACGCGCTGGTATATCCACCGTAACGCCGTCGATGATCTTGCGCTTATCGTAGGAGAAATCTACATTCTGTACGGCAATGTCCGTCTTTGCGGGCGTTATCTCCTTGCCGTTGATGTCCATGACGGGAAGATTCATCGCCGCCTCAATCTTGTCGATGCTGTTTGCCGCCATGCGCAACAGCGCGGACATATTGCCGCCCGAATCGAGGTCGTTGAACACCATGAAGGATGCGATACAGGCGACGAGCGCCGTAAACAGAGGCATGGAAAGCTGCGTGTAGAGCCATACCGATACTGCGATGATCGCCACACCGGCAAGTTTGACGGCAACGCCCTGCAATGCCATGAACGGGATATAATTCTTTTCGAGTGCGTAGTTGACGTCCCTGTCCTCTTTGATTGCGGAAGTTACCTTTTTATTTGCCTTGCCCGTGAGGTTATACGACTTGATGACTGCAATGCCCTGCACATATTCGAGCACGGCCTCCACCGCTTTGTCGCCCGAAACAGTCTTTCTGTCCGAGTTCTTTTCTCCCGCCTTGTGCAGGAAATGATTGATAACGAGAAAGAGAACGAACCCCGCCGCGGCAACAAGCCCTATGCGCCAATCAAAAACAAGCAACGAAATCGTTATGACGAGCGCCATAAACAGTCCTTTGGTCGTCAAAAGCAGGCAGCGCGTGAGTGTATCCTGCAATGACTCCGCCGTGTTTGTCGCGGTGTTGGCGATCTGTCCGAGGTTATGTTCGTTGAAATACCCCATCGGCGCGTATTTGAGCTTGTCGGCTATGCGGATACGCGCGTTCGCCGCTATGGTATAGCCCGCATACGTCAGAAACTGCGTAGAGAAATAATTGCATACGGCGGCGAGCAATACTCCTCCGCCCACGATGCCGAACGCCGACCAGACCGTGGACATGGTCGCTGTTCCCTCTATCATATTTTGCAGGGCATACGCCGTTGCAAGGAGGGAAAACGCAGTAAATATCGACTGTAACAACCCGAATACGAGCGCAATTATCATGTGTTTGCGCTGTTTTCCTGCAAATTTTATAAACTTCAACAGATATTTGAACATAGTTTAATCCTCCGCCCTGTCCTTTGCGCCGATGTGCGCCTGCCACAGCTCGTTATAGAGCGCGGACGATTTGAGCAGTTCTTCATGCGTGCCGCTCGCCTCGATTTTGCCGTCATTTACGAGGAATATTTTATCCGAATCGACGATGGTCGAGAGCCTGTGCGCGACGACGATGAGCGTTTTTCCCTGCACCAGTTTTGATACGGCACTCTGAATGACCGCCTCGTTTTCGGGATCGGTATAGGCGGTCGCCTCGTCCAAAATGACGATGGGCGCGTTTTTGAGCATGGCACGCGCAATGGCAATGCGCTGGCGCTCGCCGCCCGAAAGGTGCCCGCCCGAACTGCCGACCACGGTGTCGTAGCCGTTTTCGAGCTTCATGATAAATTCGTGGCAGCCGGACGCTTTGGCGATATTCTCCACCTCCTCGTCGGTCGCGGCAAGGTTGCCCTTGCGGATATTTTCGCGCACGCTCTCGTTGAACAGGAAGTTATCCTGCGCGACGTAGGCGATATTTTGATTGAGCTGTTCGAGCGGGATTTCGCGGATGTCCTTGCCGCCGATCGTTATTTTTCCACTCCCCACGTCCCACATGGAGGCAATGAGCTTTGCGATTGTCGATTTTCCGCTGCCCGACGGCCCGACAAGCGCGTTCACCGTCCCCTGCCGGAATTCAAAATTTACGCCATGCAGGATCTCTTTCCCCTCGTCGTAGCCGAACCGGACGTTCTCGCCCTTTACGGTATAGTTTGTAAGTTTTACCTTCTCTTTCGGGCGGACAAGCTCCGGCTTTTGCAGAATGGAATTGATCTCCCCGACGATGACGCTGATCTTGCCGATGTCGTCGCTGTAACTCATGATGCCGATGAGCGGCGTGAGCATGCCGAAACTCAGAACAACGAGCATGACGAACTCGGCGAGGGTGACGCTGCCCTGAACGTAGAAAGCGACAGACGCAGGCAGCACCGTCAGAAGCACGGCGGGGAACACCGCCATTGCAATGGAAAAGAAAACTTGGCTCTGTTTCATCCAGTCGATGGCAGAATGAGCGGACTCATATGCGGCGTCGGTGAACTTTTTATACGAATCGGCAGACTGATTGAACGTCTTGATGACCTCTATCCCGTTGATATATTCCACGGCGACCGAATTGAGGTTCTTGCCCGCGCGCACATACCGCTCAAATTTTTTCTTGTAGCCTATCATCATGCACGCATACATTAAAAATCCCACGGGGATTGTGATGAGCGAAATCAGCCCCACCCGCCAGTCAATCGTCATTATGTACACGAACAAAGCGATGGGCGCAAGCAGTTTGGACGACACTTCGGGAACGATGTGCGCGAGCGTCGTTTCAATGCTGTCGATTCGCTCTAAAATGGTGTTCTTGATCTCGCCGCTCGGCCGCGACAAAACGTCGCCGAGGGACATGCGCGCGAGTTTGTTGCAGGCGTTCGTGCGCACGTCGGAGATGACGGTAAACGTCGCCTTGTGCGAAATGGTCGTGGAGACCATGTGGCAGGCGTAATGCCCCACCCAGCACAGCGCGGCGATGAGAAGCCACATGCCGTAAGTTCCGAACGTGAACGCAAACTCGCCCGCGACGAGCAGTTCCGTAATCTTGCCGAGACACACGAACGGAACAATGCCGAATCCGACCTCACACACCGCAAACAGCACCGACAGCAAATACCTGCTGCGGTACGGGCGCGCCCATTCGTACAAGTACGAAAACGTGCCCCTCTCCTTACCTTTATTTGCCATAAGTCCTCCTATATTTTAGTTCGCTTATGCGAACTAATCTGCATGAGTTAAGGGGAGCTTTCCTCCCCTTCTCTTTACAGACCGAGCAGTTTATCCCAGCCCGCGTTAAAAAATTCCTGCAATTTCAGGATATATTGCCGCGCGTCCTCCCGCGATAAGTCGTGCATGACGACCTCGAACATGCCGTTGAACATTGCGCTCGCCAGCATATGCGCCAGGTCTTTGCGGATGTCCGCGATCTCATAACCCGCACCTTTTACAGCGTCTATAAAGCGGAAAGTGCTCTCCGTCTCCACGTCTATCATTTTATCGACGTAGTATTCGTAGCTCGTTCCCCCGCTCTTGCAGAGTATCAGCTTGAAAGCGTCGAAGTTATCGTAGATGAGATCGACCATGCGGTCTATCTTCTGCGCGACATAGGGGTGCATTTCCCTGCGCTGGTATTCGGGGGAATAGCCCGCAAACTCGTTCTGTACGGTCATGAAATAATTGTACAGTTCATCGGCAGGGCTTTCTACAAGTTCGCGGAAGATTTCGCTCTTGTCTGCAAAGCGACTGTACAGCATACCCGTGGTAAAGCCTGCCCTTTCCGCAATCGTGCGCATGGAGGCTTCGGCAAATCCCCTTTCTATGAATTCGGCTTTTGCCGCGTCTAAAATTTTTCCGCGCGCGCTGTCGTCTTTTTCCCGCATATTTCACTTCCAAATATTTGATAACAATGTTATTATAACAGCGTTACAAAAATAAGTCAACTGTTTTTCCATAAGAAAATAAAAAACCGAAGAAAAACTTTCTTCGGTTATCCCAATGCGACATCAAGCGCCATCATCATGGCAAAGCCGAGCATTGCACCCCATGTGCCGAAATGCGGGTGTTCGGAAAGATGTGCGTCGGGGATCAGATCTTCCACGACTACAAAAATCATTGCGCCTACGCGAATGCGACATTTCTTTTCGATAAAATAATGCTTATCGCTACAAGCACTAAACCTATAAGCAATAAAACGGTAAAGCAAGTTCTTTTTCTGCCCGCCAAGATCTTATTCATGAAATTATTCCCCCATTATAAATATTGTAAATAAGTTAAAAAATATTTAGTTGTTGCGCTCTTTTTCTTCCAACTCTTTGATTTTTTTATCTATGTATTTGCGAATAAAGATACATAACAGTATAAGTCCAAGCGCAATCCCGAACAATATTAGGCTTCCCCACCATATTGTAGGCATAGCAATAAGAATAATTATCGCCAACAATAAAAATACTGTAGCAGCGATAGGCATCATTACACCTAAAATCTTACGATTTAATTTATATACATCTAATAATGAATATGTTTTCATATCAATCACTATTCTGCCACAAAGCATCAGCACAAATAGGAATAAAGTGATGGTTGCGGCAGCCTTTCTATATTTTCTTTTTGTCTATTTTGTTGTATAATATAGATTTATCACTAAGGAAGAGATCAAACCTATGCGAGCCTCTCCTTATATCATTTAGTAATTTTATTATATTATTACTTCCGGCAAATGTAAAGAGAAAACGCGAAGCATTAACATGCGCTAACTGAAATAATTCTTTACCCCAAAGCGACGTCCAGCGCCATCATCATGGCAAAGCCGAGCATTGCACCCCATGTGCCAAAATGCGGATGTTCTGAAAGGTGTGCGTCGGGAATGAGGTCTTCCACGACGACGAATATCATTGCGCCCGCAGCGAACGCCAGAAACCACGGTTGTGCCGCCGTAAGGTTTGCCGCAAGAAAATATCCGATAACGGCAAACACGGGTTCCACCGCTCCGCTGCCCATGCCGTATAAAAAGGCTTTGCCGCGGCTGCCCGTCGCCGTTTTCATGGGCAGGGAGACCGCCGCGCCTTCCGGAAAATTCTGTATCGCCATACCCACGGCAAGACCAAGCGCGGAAATAAACGCGCCCCGCTCTCCGAGCGCTGCCGCAGCGCCGAACGCAAAGCCTACGGCAAGTCCTTCGGGAATGTTATGTATGGTGACGGCAAGAAAAAGTTTTGCGGGCTTTTTTAAGTGGCTTTTTAACCCTTCTTCCTCGTTTGTTCCCTTATGAAAGTGAGGTACGAGCTTGTCGATGAGTACGAGAAATGCCCCGCCGAGAAGAAAACCTATGACGGCGGGCAAAAAACTCAACGAGCCGTATGTTTCTTCTGCACCCTCGATAGACGGAATGAGCAGCGACCATACGGACGCCGCCACCATTACTCCCGAAGCAAACCCCAAAAACAGCGTATTGAGTTTACCGGACATCTCTCCCTTGAAGAAAAATACGAGCGCCGCGCCCGCAGTCGTCGCTATGAAAATGATACAAAAACCGAGTACGGTCATTGCCGTCGTCGTCAAATCTGCCCTCCTTTCGTGCCGTTACTTCTTTCCGACCAACAGTTTGGAATGCGCGAGCATATATGCCCTGCTCTCTTTCTTGGTCAGAAACAAGCCGTCCGTCGTATCAATAAGTTCGACCTTCTCAAAGCCGCACTCTTTCAGCTTTTTCACAAACGCCCGCATATCGCCGTAACCTTTCGGCGACATGATGTCGTGAATGGCGAACGTGCCTCCCTTTTTCAATACGCGCAACGTCTCCGAAAGAAGTTGTTGCCTATCCTTGCCCTTGATATTGTGATAGACATAGTTGCTCGTCACGGCGTCGAACGTTTTGTCCGGAAAGTCGAGTTTTACGGCGTTCCCGCGCAAAAATGATACGTTTCGCACCCCTTCCGCCTCTGCGTTGCGCTCACAGAGCGGCAGATTGAATGAGGCGTATTCCTTGCCCCAGCGGTCTATGCCGACCATCTGCGCGTGCGGATTGCGCTTTGCACAGGCGATGGTAAGCGCCCCGCTGCCGCAGCCGACGTCCAGCCCTCTCCCTCCGTCCGGCAATATAACGTATTTCGCAATGCCTTCTATCACTCGTTTCGAGATTTTACGTTTGCCGTTATAAGAAAAAGCGCAATACATATTTACAAATATCCCCGTCAGAACGGCAAACAGCAAAAACGCCGCGCCAAAGAGAACGCCGAGCGCGATGCGAAATCCGCCCTCCGTCGCCACGCCCGCCATGCCGAACACGACACATACGGCAAGACAGACAGCCGCCATGCCGCCGAGGAGAAACAACAACCCTCTCGGCACCCAATTCTTATAATCCGGTTTCATAGGTTCCTCCCTCATAACTTATACTCACATCAAACCATGTAACGCTCCGACGCATCAGGGCTTTATCCCCTCGACGGCACACCAGACTTTGCGCGTCTTATGGATTTTTATATCGGAAAACCCTGCTTTCCCCATAAGGGCGGCAAGTTCGTCCGCCGTATAGATCGTCATGCCTTCACAGCGTTTTGCCCAGAATTTTCCCTTTTCGGGATCGGTCATTTCAGAGGCAATCATGACTTTGCCGCCTTTTTTCAATACGCGGTATATCTCTTTCAGTCCGCGCGCAGGATCCGGCCAGAAATATATGGATTCAAAGGACACCGCCCTGTCGAATGTATCATCCCGATACGGCAGACGCATGGCATCGCCGCATAAGATACTGCACCTGTCCGCAAATTTTCTTGTTACTTTGCGGCTGCATGCAACGCTTTCTTCCGAATAATCGATGCCGTCGGCGCGGCTTTTAGGACAACGCTCCAAAATACGAACGAGATTTCCGCCTCCGCCGCACCCGACGTCCAGGACGCTTTCCCCGTCCGAAAGCGGACAAACTTCAAACGCCCAAAGGCAAAGAGGTGCATGACCTTTGTTCATTGCACTCACTACCCATTTACCGAATTTACCTTCCGGTTTTTTGCAATTGTTTAAAAATTTTTTTATCATAGCTCCTGCACCTCTTATAACTTATATTCATACACCAGCGATTTGCCGGGCGTACCGAAGGAATACGGCTTTTCCCATACGAGTTTGAAACCGCGCTTTTCATAGAATGTGTATGTAGCATCCGTATCGGTGAACACGCGCACCGTCTTTACGCCGCTCTGAATGCACCGCTCCTGAAAGGCTTCCCAGAGCGCCGTTCCCAAACCTTTGCGGTAATCTCTGCGCGAGCAGAGCGCCATCAGTTCGCAGTCGCAGGCGAGCGGAGTATCTTTGCCGTTTTCTTTAAGTTTCTTGTAAAAGACATCGAACTGTGCCTTGAACGGTGCGGACATCTTATAGCCCCCGAAGGCGAACTTGAAAAAGCACCTCAGCCACGCCTTATAATGCGGTTTTACTTCGTGTAATTTGGCAAGCGTTTTATTGAAATCCTTTTTGTAGTGCCCGATGATGAACCCGACGACCTGCCCTTCGCTCTCCGCCACATAGGTAAAGGAACACTTTTCGGCGAGCACCTGCGCGTAGTCGCGCAGAAACGTTCTGTCATTTTCCGTCAGCGGGCAGTCGAAAAAACTCTCGTAAAAACACATCGCGCAATCGGGAACATCCCTTTCTTCAAATTTACGGATCAGAAACATAGCAACTCACCTCTTGTGCGAGAACAGCCCGTGTTTTTCATACGGCTGCGTTTCAATTCTTCCCACGCCGTAGCCCTGCTTTGCGATCGCCTCTTTGATGAGCGCGGTATTCACGCTATCCTCGGCAACCACTTCCGTTCTCCCCTTTGCGTGCGAAGATTTTACTTTCTTTACTCCCTCTATGCGGCGAACGACGTCGTTGACGTGCGTTTCGCACATACCGCAATGCATGCCTTCTACTTCTAAAACTATCTTTAACATAACTCTATTCTCCTTATAGTTCGCATATGCGAACACGCTTATATTATATCTTCTTTATCTGCAAAAAGCAAGCAAACAGCAGCTGTTTCAAAAAAGCGGCCGCAATAGCGACCGCTTTCCTGTTACCCGTTTTCCGCAAGGCGTTGCCTTTCTCGCAGGTATATGAAATTGTTGTAGATACCGCCACGTTTTAAGAGCTGTTCGTGCGTACCCTGTTCGGCGATTTTCCCCTCGGACACGACGACGATCTTATCCGCCGCGCGAATGGTGTTCAGTCGGTGCGCGATGACGAGCAAGGTTTTTCCGCGGACAAGTTCGGTGATCGCCTCCTGAATGTGCCGTTCGTTGTCCAGATCGACGCTCGCCGTCGCCTCGTCAAGAATGACGATGGGCGCGTCCTTCAAGATGCACCGCGCAATGGAGATGCGCTGTTTCTCACCACCCGACAGGGATGCGCCGCCTTCGCCGATGACGGTATCGAACCCCTGCGGCAAGTTCATGATAAAGTCGTAACAGCGCGCCTTCTTCGCTGCCTCCTCCACTTCCTCTTTTGTGGCGGTCGGCCTTCCCATCGCGATGTTGTTATAGACGGTATCTTGAAACAGGTACACGCGCTGGAACACCATGCTGATTTTATCCATGAGTTCGGCAAGCGGCACGTCGCAGATGTCCACGCCCCGCACCTTTATACTGCCCGATTTTATATCCCAAAAGCGTGCCAAAAGGTTAGCAAGCGTCGTCTTTCCTCCCCCGCTGGGGCCGACGAGCGCGGTCATCGTGTTCTTTTCCGCCGCAAAGCTGACATTGTGAACAGTATCTTCTTCGCCGTATGCGAATGTCACGTTTTCAAACGATATTTCGGGCGCGGAAGAAGTTGCGGGAATATGCTTTTTGCCGTTGTCGGGTAGCGTCTTTTCATCGAACACTCCCTCTATTCTGTCGAGGCAGCTCCCCATGACGGTCAGGCGCGACGATTCGCTGTACAGCGTTTTCAGCGGCAGGAAGATGGAGAAGGCAAACAACACGCAGCCGATGAGATACGGCAACGCCATCAGTTCCGCAAAATACAGCCAGACGCCAAGCGCTACGATACCCGCCATGCCGACGGTATAGAGCACGTTGAGCACAACCATCCACGGCAGCTGCGTAAACTCGAATTTGAGCGCAGCGTCCCTCGTCTTGCGGAAGTTTTTTGTCAGATCCTCCGACTTTTCGCCGAGCAGATTATAGCTCTTGATGACGCCGATGCCCTCGATATGGGAGATGACCGCATCCGTCAGTTCCTCGTTCTGCTGCTGGCGGATATTGCTGTGCTTTACGCCCGACTTATTCATAAAGATGGCGGCGATAACGACCGCCAGCGACACGCCTGTGACGAGCAGCCCGATACGCCAATCGATGACGTACATGAACGCAACCATAAGAAGCGCCGAAAAGCCGTTGCCCAGCATATCCGCGATGGACTGCATGACGTTTTCTTCCACGAACACCATGTCGGACGAGAGCACCGAGCTTATTTTGCCGATATTGCCCGCCGTAAAGTAGCCCATCGGGAGTTTCCGAAGGCGCGCGCCCAATTCCATGCGCTTTTCTGCAAAAATCTTATATCCCGCCGTGCTCTGCAAACGGTCGCTTAAGTTTGTGGCGAGAATATGCACTGCCAGCGACGCCGCCATGCCCGCAAAGTAGATGAGGCAGCGAAGAACGGTGATCGTCCCTTCGTAGAACTCGTTAAAGAGCAAAAAACCGAGGAAGAGCGGCATTGTGATGCAGATACCCTTAATGAAGGCGAACAGCGCCGCCGAGAGCACCCTGCCCTTGTATTTACCCGAAAACTTTAATATCCTTACAAAAAATTTGATCATACCGCGCCTCCTTCCGTTCCGACCACGTTCCACGCCGCGCTGTCCTCGGAGATCTGCCAAAGCCGTTTATAAATGTCGTTGCTTTCCAAAAGCTCTTTATGCGTGCCGCTGCCCGCTACCCTGCCGTTGTCCAGCACATAAATTCTGTCCGCGTTCTGTATGGACGCAAGGCGGTGCGCGATGACGAGGAGCGTTTTGCCACGGACGACTTCGGCGATCGCCTTTTCCATTTTTTCCTCGTTTTCGGGATCGGCGAACGCCGTTGCCTCGTCCAGAATGACGACGGGCGCGTTTTTGAGAATCGCCCTTGCGAGCGACAACCTCTGTCGCTCCCCGCCCGAAAGCGCGCTGCCGCAGTCGCCTGCAAGCGTATCAATACCGTTTTCCAACCGATCAATAAATTCCATGCACTGTGCCTTTTGTGCCGCGACGAGCACTTCCTCCTTCGTCGCGTCGGGCTTGCCGACCTTGATATTATCGTAAATGCTGGTGTTGAACAGAAAATTATCCTGCGATACGAAGGAAATGCGGGAATTGAGCGCATCAAGACTCATGTCCGTAATGTCCTGCCCGCCCAAAGTTATCTTTCCGCTGCCGATGTCATAGTAATGCACCAACAGTTTTGCGAGCGTGCTCTTGCCCGAACCCGACTCGCCGACAAGCGCCGTCTTTTTGCCTTCCTCCACGACGAGATCTGCGCTTTGAATTACGTTTTTGTCCTCGTAAGCAAAGGTCACGTTCTCAAACACCGCCGTATTGCCCTTACCCTTAAAGATATTGCCCTTGCTTTTCAGCGGCTCGGCGTCCAACGTCTTCTCCAGTTCCTTGACTTTCCTGTCCACCTGCGCGAGCGAGGGGACGAAGCGCATCGCCTTCATGAGCGGGCCGCCCAGCCCGAAGGAAAGACAAAGCACCAGAATGAGGTCTGCGAGCTGTGACCAGCCATTCACGACGAACATGCCGCCGAAGGGCAGCGTGAACAGCGAACAGCAGGCGAACACGCCCGCATACACCGCCATCCACGGCCAGCACACGCGGTACCAGTCCAGCGTGAAATCGCGGTACGCCTCCACGTCCTTTTTATATCGTTTATAGGATTCGCCGTCCCTGCCGAACACCTTGACGACTTCCATGCCGTTGACGTATTCGATGATGGTGTTGTTCATGACCTGCGCCGAGCGGTAGTAACTTTCCATCTTGGCAAAGCCGGCACGCGTCATCATCATGACCGCCCACACGCCGACGGGCAGCATGACGAGCGTTAAAAGCGCGAGTTTCCAATCGACTGCGAACATGGCGATAAACACGCCGATAGGAATGAGTAGATTGCCGATGCCTTCGGGAATAGCGTGCGCGAGCAAAAGTTCCATGCTCTCCACGTCGTCCACGAACAGTTTTTTCAAGTTGCCCGTCCCCTTCTCCTGCACCACGCCGAGGGGGAGTTTTTCCATTTTGCCCTGCAGGCTCACTCGCAGATTGTACAGCGTGTTGAACGCCGCAATGTGCGAGAGGGACAGTCCGCCGAGGTAAAACACGAAGTTCAATACAAGACAGACGGCAACGCCCACCACTCTGCCCACGGCGAACTGCCATGTAATACTCTCGCCCGCAATCAGCGGCGAGATGATCTGATACGCGAATATGTACGGCAAGATCTGCGCCGCCACGGCGATCACGACCATGACCGTCGCTACAATGGTGAGAATCTTGTACTTACCCGCATATTTCAAGATGCTCTTGATCATACAGCCTCCTATATTTTTATTTGTTCGCATATGCGAACTATATACCGAAAGAATTGCCGCCACAGCGGGCGGCAGAATTTACCGCTCGAAACCGAGCATTTTGTACCAGTCGAACAGTCCGCACATCAGGTCGGAGATACGCCCCGCCTCTTGTTTGGAAAACCCGTGAATGAGCGGCTCGCAGATCGCCGTCCAAAAGGCGGACAGCATGACGTGCATTTCTGCTTATGTGTGATAAAGAAGCAATAGAAGTGCAAAAAATTTTGCCGTTCCTATCCGACACTTGGCCATTGTGTCGGATAGGTCGGGCGGTTATTCGGGCAAGTCAATCTTGCCGACAAAGCTGTAATAAATCTCAATGTCCTGCCTGCGGGTGCCGTTCTCATCATAGCTGCACTCATGCACCACAATTTTCTCGATCATTTCCCGCAAGAGAGTGGGGGTCAGTTCTTCAAAGGCAAGGTGCTTGCGGACAATGCCCATAAATTTCTCGGCGTTGACGGTAGCTGCCTGTGACTTGTCCAGTTCGGCTTGCAGGGCGGCGGCTCTCTTTTTCAGCTCCGCTTGCTCGGCTTCGTAGTCAGCCGACAGTTCCATGAAACGCTCATCGCTGATTTTGCCGTTTACATTGTCCTCATACAGCCGCTTGATAATGCGGCTGATTTCAGAAATGCGTTCCTGCGCCTGTTCAAGCTGCTTGATGGCTGCGGCGGTCTTTCGCTTGCCGCCGATCTCGTTCTGCTGGACAAGTAGTTTCACAAACCGGCTCTCATGCTTGGCTGCGTATTCGGTCACTTGCCGGAGATTTGCCAGGACACCAGCGGTCAACAGATCGGTGCGGATAAAGTGCGCCGTACAGTTGCGGGTGCGCTTCTTGTAGCTGCCGCAGATGTAGCAGTCCTGTTTGCGGTCTTTGTTCTGATACCGCTGCTGATACAGCACATGGCCGCAGTCGGCGCAGAACAAAATCCCGGAGAACAGCCCCACTTCATCGTAGCGGTTCGGGCGTTTGCGCTGTTTGCGTAACTCCTGCACCCGTTCCCATGTTTCCTTGTCGATGATCGGCTCATGGTGGTTCTCGAAAATGGCCTGCTTCTCGACGGGGTTCTCTATGCTGTGCTTGACCTTATAAGAAGGCTTTTCCGTTTTGAAGTTCACCAGACATCCGGTGTACTCTCGGTTTTCGAGGATATGAACGACGGTGTTGGTCGCCCATTTGCACTCATAGCCTGGGTGATAACGGCGGGTGCTGCCTGTCCGCTGATATTCCAGCGTCCCCGGCGTGGGGATTTGCTGCTCCGTCAGCATACGGGCAATCTTGGTCGGGCCGTTCCCGGCAAGGCAAAGCTGGTAAATCTGCTGCACCACCGGGGCGGCTTCCTCGTCTATAATAAAATTCTCGTCCTCGTCCATCACATAGCCGTAAACCGGCTTGCTGGTAACAGGCTTGCCGCTCATGCCTTTTGACTTTTTCACTGCCTTGATTTTCTTGCTCGTATCTCTCACCAGCCATTCATTGAACAGATTTCGCAGCGGGGTAAAATCGTTGTCCATGCCCTCGCTGGCACTGTCCACATTATCGTTGACAGCGATAAAACGCACACCCTTTTGAGGGAACAGCATTTCCGTGTAAAACCCTACCTGCAAGTAGTTTCGCCCTAACCGGCTCATGTCCTTGACGATGACCGTACCCACTTTCCCGGCTTCAATGTCCGCAAGCATGGCTTGAAATCCGGGCCGCTGGAAGTTCGCGCCGGAAAAACCGTCGTCGGTGTACCAGCGCAGATTGGTAAAGCCGTTCTGTTTTGCGTAGGTTTCGAGTATCCTTTTTTGGTTCGATATGGAATTACTCTCGCCTTGCAATTCATCCTCGTGGGACAATCTCGGATAAAGGGCGGTAATGAGGTTTTGGGTGGCTTGTCTTAACATAAAATCCTCCGTTTCCGACAGCCAGCCCCACTATTCCGTGGTTTCATTGTACCACGGAACGGCGGGGGCTGTACAGCGGCAAAAGCGTTAAATTTGCTTCTTTACAGCTTTTCAATTTTCCGATTTTTATGGTATGGGTTGTCGTCCCATATTTGCAGTAGAAAAGTTCATAACTCCGTGGTATACTCTGATTTAACAAAAAAATCAGAAGTTAAAGGAGAAAACATGAAGTATACAATAGATGAATTAACCGCGGCCAAAAGGCAAATTGATTCAACTCTGCACAAGCTAAGAGAAACAGTAAAAACATTTGAATCAAAGGATAATTCCGAGCGTTATAAATCACAAATCACATTGGCAAAGAGAAGAATAAAAGCCTTTGAAATTGCAAATTATTTTATAGAGAATGAGATTAAGAATTGCTAAAGCACTTCCGATTTTCGTTCCAGCGGTCATGCTCCCTGGCATGGCCGCTTTTCCATGCCCCGGTTCACGCCGGATAAGTCGGCTCCTGTGTAGCAGCGGCTTCCGCTTCCAGTACCCGCGCCATTTTGTCGGCGGCTGTGGTTGTGGTGTCTTTCTTGAAATAGCCGGACACGACAAGGACGGAATTGCCCATGCGGATTTCCGTCACACAGTCAGGGCGGCGGGTGGTGCGGGTGTCGTGCTGCTTGTTATCTGCCATAGGCAATACTCCTTTCAGTCGGTAATCAGTTTCTTCATGCTCTCCATTTTCCGCTTGGCGGTTTCCTGCCGGAAGTTGTCGCCGGTAAAGCGTACCGGGACGCACATGGAAAGCAGGCGGTCATAAATCCGGGAATGGGCGGTGTCCTCCGGGTTGTGCAGGTCGTCCAGCGTAAGGTTGGTCGTGACGATCAGCGGCTTGCCGCTGCGGTAACGGCTGTCAATCACATTGAACACCTGTTCCAGCCCGTATTCCGTCCCGCGTTCCATGCCGAAGTCGTCAAGGATCAGCAGCGGATAACGACAAAGGCGGGAAATGTACTCGTTGCGCCCCTCAAAGCTGGCGGCAAGGTCATTGAGGATAAGAGCAAAGTTCGTCATGCGGACGGGGATTTCTTTCTCCATGAGGGCGTTTGCGATACAGCCTGCAAGGTAGCTTTTGCCGGTGCCTACGCCGCCCCAGAACAGGCAGCCGATATTGTCTGTCCGCATATCTTCCCAATGCTCCACATACCGGCGGGCAAGCCCGGTCTGCGGGTTCCTGCCGTTGTCGTTCTCGAAAGTCCAGTCCCGCATGGTGGGGTCGGTAAAGCCCCGGCGTTTCAGTTCTTCCACGGTGTCAAGGTGTCTGCGCCGCTTTTCGGCGGCTTCCCGTTCCTCGCGGGCGGTTCTCTGGCAGTCGCACTCTGCCGGGTGGCGGTCGCGCCCGAAGATAGCGGCCTTATCCGGCGCAAAATAGGCTTCTTTCGGCTTGCGGCACTTGCCGCAGTACAGTAAACCGTCCTCGCCGGTGTAGTCCTCCGGCTCCGGGATGGTGGTCGTCATATTCTCCAAAACCGCGTTGATTTCATTCTTCATAAACTCTCGCCCTCCTTGCATGAGTAGTCTGGTATGCCCTTTTTAGGGGCTTCCTTTTTGTCGTTCCCCGCCCATATCCGCAGGGCGGCGGCATAGTTCTGGTAGCTTTTCCCGTTGGCGGCAAGGTAGCGGCTCATTTCCTCGATGAACCGTTCCAGCCTGTCAGGGTACTCTGCCTGCAACTCGTCGTATTCGGTCTGTGACAGAAAAATATTTCCATATCGGCCATAGGGCGCGGACGGCCCCCCACTCACTCCCTTTGTTTGGCTCTCTGTAAGGTTGTTTATAGTAGTTTGGTTAGGGGACGGTTTTCCGACCATCATAAGGTCGGTTTTCTGACCATCAGTAGGACGGTTTTCCGGCTCTATGAGGGGCGGACTTCCGGCCATCAGTTGGTCTGAAAACTGTACCTGTGGCACTGGCGGTACTTTGACATAAAGCCGGTTCGGTGCGGAGAAGCCGCCCCGTTCCCGTTCCAACAGCCCCGCCGTGTCCAGTTCATTAAGCGCCCCCTTGATGGTGGTGCTGCCTTTATCCAGTATTTCTGCTATCTCCGCGATGGGATAGATAATATAAATCCTGCCCTCGTCGTCCAGCCACTTGTTTTTCTGGGAGAGGGTGGAACGGTCTAACAGCAGCGAATACAGCAGCTTGGCGGTCTGTGAAATCTCCATTTTCAGCAGGAAACGGGGATACGGCAGATAGGCGGGCAGCCGCGTGTCTGCCCTGATATAATCAGCGATAGGATCACCTCCCTGTGTTCGGGTTGATTTTGGCGTATTGTCACGCATTAAAACGCCGTTTCCGGGGGAAAAGGATAAATGTATCGCGTACCCTTTGACACCCACGAAAAAAGCCTTGATTTATGCGGGTTTGAAAGGCTCTAAAGCGTGACATCTCTGCCTTTGTTTCCGCTTTCTCTCGGCGGCTTTGATTTTCTTCATGCGCCCGGCGCAGTCGGGGCAGTATTTTCCCCGGTTGGATTTGGGGACAAAGGCCGCCCCGCAGACGGCACACCGTTTCCGGCTTCCCCGGCACAAGAGGGCTGCGGCCAGCTCCCCGTCAAGGGGCAGGACAGCCACACGGAACCAGTGGCACATGAGGGAAAAGGAAATGCTCTGGACGCACACGCAAGGCTCCCCGTCGTCCAATAGCAGGCAGTTCCCCTCATCGTAGTTACAGCACTCATGTACCAGCCGCCGCGCCCGCCGGTGCTGGCGGTAGTCCATGTGGGGCAGGTTATCGCTCATGGCTCTGCTCCTTTCTGCGGTGCGGCTCGTCCCGGCGCAAAATCTGGTCGATGTTCCGCTTGACGGTCTGCAACTCCTTGAACCGCTGTTTCTGTTCGTGATAGGTGTTATACAGGCCGTCTTTCTCGGAGATAAGCTGCTCGATCTCGGCCTGCAACGCTTTCCGGGCGGGCAGCTTGGTAATGCCATGCGCCTTGAAATACCGGGCTGCTGCGTCGGCTATGATAAAATCGCTCTCATGGGCCTGCCGGTATGCGGCGCGGGCTTTCTCGGATTTCTGTGCCCGCAGCCCGTCGCGGGCGGCCTTGGTCTGGGCGTAGGCCAACACCTGCCGCTGCAACTTCTTTTTCCCTTGCAGCTTCGTTTCCAGTGCTTTCAGTTCGCCGCTGGTCTGGCGCATTTTCTGATAGGCGGTGTCAACGGCGGCTTCTAACTGCTCCGGGGAAGTAAAGCCGTATTGCTGGTAGACGGACAGCGTTTTGGCGGCCTGCTTCAGATTGTGTATCTTCGCCCAGCGTTCATAGCCCCGGCCTTTGCCCTCGGCCATTTTCTGCTCAATGTCCACAAGCCGCTGCACTCCGTCCTGTTTCGGGGCGGCTATCTCGGCTCTGGCAACCTGCAAGCGGTCTTTTATGGTGCGTGGGGGATCGGGGGATCTGGCTGGCGCTTCGGCTGCTCTGGCGGCGTTTTGCTCTAAAACGGCAAAGACAGCGGCGCGGTCAAAATCGTCGCCCAGCTTCCGGGCGGTAATTGGCTTTGTCCTGTCCGGCGTGAGGTAGGAAAGCCGCCCCCGGCTCTCCTTGACGGTCACACCCTCCTGCAGCAACAGAGAGGAAAACTCGTCAAAGCTGGCGGCGGTGGCAAGGGCTTTCCGTAGGGTCTGCCGCAGCTTCTCCTTGTTCGTTTCAAACTTGGTCTGCCGGGGCGTGATACTATCGGCAATCATGGGGGCGTTCTGCTTGTCCAGCGCGGCCTGTCCCTTTTTCTGCGCCCAATACTCCCGGTCGGTGACGCGGTTCTTGCTGCCGTTCAAGAGGTCGATTTGATAAAGCCCCTCCCGGTGGCACATCTCCATGACTTCGGATTTGAAGTAGCGCAGGGCAGCGTCGGTACATCGGTGCTTGCAGCCGACTTTCGTATCGGCCGGCCTGTCCATGTAGGGCAGGAACGGCACTTCCTCAATCCGCAGGCTGTTTATGACGATATGCACATGAATGTTGCCGCTGTGGTTATGCCCGTCCGGGTGGGTGCAGACAAGGGCCTGGTGGCCGGGAAAATGCTCTTTACAGAATTGTTCCCCCAACGCCTGCGCCCGGTCTACGGTCAGGCCGTTGTCCGGCCCGTCCCGCGGGTCAAAGCTGATGATGTAGTGGTGGCTTTTCACATCTTCCCGCCGCTGGTTTTTCTGATAGCGGAGATTGGCCCGCATACACGCAACGGCAAAATCCTCCCCGTCGCAGTTCAGCGTGGACAGCCGGTAGTCCTCGCGGGGGATAAGCCTGCCGGTTTCATCAAGGACGGGCTTCATGGTAAACTCGTCATGCTCAAAGAGAAGATATTGCTCGGCGGCTCCGTAGTCGGCGTTTTTAGAGTTGATATGCTTGAGTGTTGCCAACCGCGTCACCTACTTTCTTGAGGACTTCATACTTGAGGACGGCAAGGTCGGATATGGCGGCGCGTACCTCGCCGGAAAGGGTGTTGTAGGGTACGCCGTATTCGTTCAGATACCGGGCAATCTGATTGAGGTTGCCGCCGATCCTGCCGTACTCGGCTGTCAGCTTCCCGACAGCGGAAAGCAACTCGTCATTGACCGACGACACATGGACAACCGGGCGTATGGTCGCCCGCCGTATCGCCTGCCGGAGAAATTCGGACTGGCTGATACCATAGGGCGCAAGCCGCGCTGTGAAGTCGGCATACTCATCTTCGGACAGCCGGGTTTTCACAACGCGGCTGCGGTGGGGCGTGTTGTATTTCTTTCGCATGGTGTGACCTCCTTTCTCGCCCGTAAGGGCGCATGAGCAGGGTTTGGGGAAGGCACTCCCCAACAAGTTTCCCGCGAGGGGCAAAACTGCAGAATTGCGGATTTTGGCACCGTGGTAGAAACTTGCTCTCCGTGACTGCAAACTTTCTCTCACTTCCGTCCGCCACTTTTTTGGAAAACTGCAACCACAAAAGTTTGTTTCTCTTTTTCTGCTACTACTAATCCTGTAAAGGGCATTCCTGCCCGCTTTCGCTAAAATGACACCGGACGCAGTGGTTTCTACCCGGTGTTGGAGAAATCCTTTCTCTTTGCCCTCTACTACGGGTAAATGCTCCAAATGCCAAACACCAGGGCAGAAAAATTCCCTCCTCGCTTACTACTACAACCGGCAGGGGGCAAAATGGCCGGGAGCGGAGCCGGACAACAAAAAAAGCAGTAAATCTTTTTCAAGACTTACTGCTTTCGCTGGCCGCGTCGGTGGCGGCTGGTATTCAGTTTTTATGACTTGTCCGGTGGTTCGTCAAGCCGGAACTTGAATTGACAGTCAATTAACCGCTGCTTTACATAGTCCTCCACCTCGGCGTTGACCTGCCCGTTCACTTTTGAGAAATAGCGGATATATCCGGCGTAGTGGAGCAGGACAGCGTTCACGGCTTCTGGGTCGCCCTCACGGGCTTTGAGGATTGTTTCATAGGGGAGAAGTCTACTCATACCGGCTCACCCCCATTTCTTCGCGTAGCCGCTGCAAGGCAAGCTGGATATGCCGCCCCGCTGTGCTGCGTGACCGGCCAATACACGCGCCGATCACGCGCTGCGGCTGGCGCAGAAAGTAATAGCGCAGGATTTCTTCCCGCGTCTGCTCCGGCAAAACAGAGATCGCGTCGGCAAGGGCGGCGTTGCAGAGCAGGACGGTCTGACCGCAGACGGTAAATGGGTATTCCTCGTCCGGCTCCGACGCGGCAAACTGGACAAACTTCTCGTTCATCAGATAGTCAAGGGAAACTTGCCGTTCCCATTGCCGTTTAAGCTTCAAAATCTTGTCCAAGGCGGCACAGCGGATAACAGTCTTGCAAAAGGCGTTGTACCTGCGCTGGATATATTCTTGATAGGCTATCTGGTCGGTCATGGAAATTCCCCTTTCTGAATAATAGTGCGGGGCGGTGGCACTTCTTGCTGTCGCCCCTTGATTGCCTACCAGCAAAGGCGGGCGGGGCTGTCAACGGCTGCGCATATGCGCCGTTCATCTTGACCGTTGACTGGCTCGGCTGGGTTTGCTATTTACCCGACAAACTTGAATTTATTTTAAGCTATCACGTTTTACCTTCTTAAGCCTTACTATCATTACCATAGGAATTTCTTTGTTGGTTTTAAAACATTCTTCATAAAATCCATCAATGACAAATCCAGCTCTAAAACAAAGGTTAAAAATATCTTGTATGGAACGATGATAATAAATCTGCTCTTTCGGTTGCCCTTCAATCGCTATATCATAGTAACTGTGCGGTGTCATATATTTTTCAGTCAACGTGACAAAACAAGGGTGTTGCGTTGCAAAGACAAAAATTCCGCTTTCCTGCAACAGTTCATAAACAGCCATAAGAAGTGGTTCAATATCCGTAATATCCATAATTGCCATATTAGAAACTGCTTTCGTAAAGGCTCGATTTCTTTTTAATTCTAATATACTTTTTCTATCGGTCGCATCCGCCACACAAAATTCAATTTGTTTTGCATATTGTGATTGCCGTCTTTTAGCCAATTCTATCATTTTTTTGCTGTAATCAAAAGCGACAACCGAAGCGCCTCTTTGTGCAAGATACGAAGAATAATTTCCATTGCCACACGCAATATCCAAAATGTAATCCGCAGGATTAGGAGATAGAAGTTCCGTTACTTTGGGACGCACTACCTCTCTGTGAAATTCATTAGATTCGTCACCCATTGCATTATCCCAAAATTGTGCGTTCTCCTCCCAGATTTTTTTACTTTCCTCTGTTCCCATGTTCTCTCCCACTCCCCAAATTTGCTTTTTTGCTTCCATTAAATCTTCCTTACTATATTCCATTGTTACCCTCCATAACTTCTGATTGTTGCCGTCTTGACGATTATGTATCTTTACATTACCTTCTGAAACATATGGCGCACCTTGTCCAGGCGGCTGTTTGGACGGCGGGGCTGGATGACCGGCTGACCGACAGCGGCCTGATATCCTTTCAGCTCTGTAAGGCATACGCTCCGCCCGTTGGTGTAAAAGGCCAGATCAGTACGGTATGCCTGTATACAGCGGGCGGGAATCTCGCCAGTAAAGACAACTTCATCCTTTTTTACCTGGGCCGTTTCGATGGTGGCACAGTATTTCGGTGCATCATGATAAGCCCTGGAAAGGTATTCCTGGGGCGCATAGAGGATGAAGGAGAGATAAGGTTCCAGCAGCTGCGTCCCCGATTCCTTCAATGCCTGTTCCAATACAATCGGGGCCAATGAGCGGAAGTCCGCCGGCGTGCTGACCGGACTGTAATAAAGCCCGTATTCAAAGCAAATCTTACAGTCCGTTACGTTCCAGCCGAACAAGCCCTGCTCCAGCCCGTAACGGATACCATCCCTGACAGCGTTTTGAAAACTCTGGTTCAAGTATCCCAGCGAAACCCGGCTCTCGTATTGTACACCGGAGCCAAGCGAGAGTGGTGTAACAGACAGTCCTATGGATGCCCAAAACGGGTTGGGCGGCACCTCGATATGGATGGTGTGGCTGGCTGCTTTGAGCGGCCGCTCCATATAAATGACGGAGGGTTCCTTTACCACTGTTTCAAGCTTGTATTTTTCCGACAGCAAAGCGGAAACAACCTCCAACTGCACCCGGCCCAAAAAAGAAAGAATGATCTCATGGGTGATGGAATCCACTTCGCAACGCAAAAGCGGGTCAGTATCCGCAAGTTGCGTAAGAGCGTCCAGCAGCCGTTCTCTTTGCGCTGCCGTTTTCGGCGCAATCGTCGTCCGCAGCATGGGGAGGGGGTCCTCGCGCCACCTTTTACGAGGGAGCCGGGTTTGGTCCCCTAATACATCGTTTAACCTCACGCTGTCGCTGGGAAGGATAACAATTTCACCCTGATAAGCGGTGTCTGTCCGAACAATTTCCCCTTTGGATGGAATACGCATCTCTGTGATTTTCAGCTTTTCTCTCCCGGCCAGGGCCACCGTATCCCGCAGGCGCAGCGTTCCGCTGTATAACCGTAGATAGACACGCCGCTGGCCGCAATCGGTGTACTCAACCTTGAAAACGCTGCCGCATAGGGCGGCGCCCCCCTGTTCCCCAATCGGTTGGAACAGCCCTGTCACCGCATCCATCAACGGTTGAATGCCAAGGCCATTTTTGGCGCTGCCATGATAGACTGGGAACAGGGAGGCGTCTTGAACCCGCTGCTGTTCCTCCCGCGCAAGTTTTTCCCGGCTGATTGGTTCTCCTGCGATATACTTTTCCAATAATTCATCGTTATTTTCGATGACCGCATCCCATGCTTCTATGTCGGTATTTTCCTCCAGGACTATTTCCGGGGACAGCGACACCGTCTGCTTGATGATAATATCGGCGGAGAGCTTATCCCGAACAGACTGAACCACGCTCTGCAAATCAACGCCAGCCTGGTCGATCTTGTTGATAAAGATAACGGTGGGAATGTTCATTTTCCGCAGGGCATGGAACAGAATACGGGTCTGGGCCTGCACGCCATCTTTAGCGGAGATCACCAAGATGGCCCCATCTAAAACAGCCAAAGAGCGGTACACCTCCGCCAAAAAATCCATGTGGCCGGGCGTATCCACAATGTTAACTTTACATCTGTGCCACTGGAAGGAAGTGACTGCCGCTTGAATGGTAATCCCACGCTGCCGCTCCAAAAACATGGTGTCCGTCCTCGTTGTCCCTTTTTCGACGCTCCCCGGTTCTGAAATGGCTCCGCTGGCATATAGCAGGCTCTCCGTCAAGGTCGTCTTTCCAGCGTCTACATGGGCAAGAATTCCAATATTGATTATTTTCATGTGATTGTCCTCCCTTTACAGCCCCAAAGGGCATAAAAATCCCCAGCAGTAAAATACTTTTACCACTGGGGATTATAAGTTGCGGACATACACATATACAGCATACACCTGTTTGTGATTGCTGTTTTTGGGGATATGTCAAAATTGATAAGGCAAAAGTATTCTTAAATTGGGTACAAAAAACTAAGCCCCTACAAAAGGAGCTATCATAATCCTTTGTTCCCACTATTTGATTATAGTTTTATTTAAGAATACCTTGCCGCATATTTTTTACTCCTTTTCTGGATTAAATCATTGTATCACATCAGTTTTAGGAAAGCAAGTACCTAAAAGAAATTTTTCTTCCCCTTATATGTAACAATCATACCGGCTTCCTAGCGTTCAGAATGTTTTCTGCTGTCTGCTGTGGTGTTTGGTTGGAATTGTCCAACCAAAAGCCGATCCGTGGTGTTGTCTGCATTTTACTAAATACAAATTCAATGTATACAGAAAGATATAAGGAGTGGGAGGGATTCCGCCGTAGTTGGCATTGTAGGAAAATCCAAAAGTTTAGATTTTCCCACAATGCTTATCTTTTGGTCTTTGGTTCGGAATAGTGTAGTGCTGGCGGTCTATCTCTTGTTTTCGGTTGCTTGCTTCCTTACCGTACATGAGCATTCTTTTCGGAGATGTCCGTCTTTGTCAGTCCGCGCCTCTGCGCCTCCTTGTAGTACGCATAGGTAGTATGGCTCATATTCTCCACCCACTCGTGCTCGAAGTTCGCATACTTCGTCCCATCCGAATAGACGAGCAGCAGGCGCATTTCGTCGTAGCGGTCGTAGAGATAATTAAACCACCACTGCATATATTCCCTGTCCATGTCCCACGCCTTTTTAAGTTGTTCGTCCGTGAGCGTCGTCGGCAGAGCAGACTTTTGCCGCACTACCTCTTCGAGGTCTTGCACGGTGCTCTCCACCAGCGCGCAGAAAAGTTCTTCCTTACCCTTGAACCGCTTATACAACGCGCCCGTCGTCACGCCCGCGTTTTTGCAGATCTCCTGCAAGGACGCATCTAAAAATCCCTTTTGCAGAAACTCCTCTTTTGCGCTCTCGATGATGCGCGGATCGATACTTCTGTCCGCAACCGACATATTTATCTCCTACGATAATCTAATTACCGATAATTCGATTATCATTATAATCATATGTCCCTCGCCTGTCAAGAGTTTTGCGGCGATAATAAAAAAATTTTTCGCAAAAAATAGCGGAGGCTGCTTGCCCCCGCGCTATCGTCTGCATGACTTAATTCTTATCGGCTTACTTTTTCGCGTTTATAAAATGGAAATCGCAACAAGCTGCGCCTTCGCCGATCGTTCCTGCTCTTTCAAAGCGTATCTTCGGCATAAGCCCGGAAAAGGCGATATTATCATTTTCGCAATATACTTGGCAAAGTTCGGGACAACCGTTCTCTGTGCAGATGTCATAATACAGGCAGGAACAGAGATTGAAGTGTATTTCATTCCCGTCGCAGCATACCCACTCCGTTTTCCAGCCTTCGGGCGGGAAGTTCTTTGCCATATGCTTTTTCACGCCCATTCGATACATTGTAAAAACGAACGGCATGCGCGCAAACTTTGCGTTTTTCTGCTTGTTTATAAGGGCGGCTTTGCGCGTTTCCGTCCTGACCTTTTCTATGGCGTCGTCAATTTCCAAAGCCTGCAATGCCTTATAATAACTCATTGCAGGGAAGAGTTTTACCGTCATATGGTATCTGATTGCTTGGTTATTGCGGTAATCGGCTTTACCTGTAAGTTCTCTGTAAATTTCAATGGTCTTATCAAATACCTTTTTTCCTTGCTCTTCGCCGAAAGTTTCAATACAGTCTTTCTCTAAAAATGGCAGATTCGTATTTTCAAATTCACTCATTGCTGCCGTCCTCCATCTTCTGAAAGATGTCCGACGCGAATTTCTGCAACACGTCCGATTTAGTCACGGCGATCCCCCACTTCTCGTCTCCGAGCACAATGAGCGTGTCGCCCGCCTTTATATCAAATTTATCGCGTGCTTCACGGGGAATCACAATCTGACCGCGTTCCCCCACCTTTACTGTACCGAAGATATAATGCCCTTTGGGAATTTCCACTTTTGTTTTACCTCCTCATATATTCCACACTTTTCATATTTGTATGAATTATATGATAAACGGAGCCTTATGTCAACCATATTGACACCTACTTAAAAAATTTGTACTAAAATCCTGCTACCCTCAAATCCCAGATCTTATATTTATCCAATCTTCGCTCTTTACACCAATCGTCTATTTGTTTTTCAACAAGTTCAAAAGAAGCAGCATCGTTTGAGTATCTGCTCTGCAACAATGCAAACCCAAGTATGTCGCCTATATTCTTGCTCTTTTTTACATGAAACCTCGCACCCGCAGAGCCATATTCATGAAATAGACTGTAAAATCTTGATTTACTGTATGCTTTATACCCTTCTCTTTTGGCAACACGGCAGTATTTTTGCCAAGCACGAAATTTAGAAAACCTACGCTTTTTGCGGTCTTTTTCTATGCTGTGAATATCCGGTATATAGTATCCCTTTCTTTTACCTCTTTTGGGGTAAAGCATTAAATACAAATCAGAATCGCGCAGAGTAGCCGGTAGAGGCAATTTCAAATTCAATTCCTTTGCCCTTTTTATTGTCTTGATGACAGTTGTACGCGAGCAACCACAAATGGTCGCTATCTGCGTATTTGTATTCCCTTTATAATAGTACAAAAGTATCGACTTATAATCCGTCATTTTGTTACCTCACCCTGCCTATACTATACCATATCTTATAGTAAAAATCAAGTGTTCAACTTATATGGAAATAACGCTTTTTAAGCCTGTTCCAGAGCATTTTCAGCACAGAAAAAGGGCTTACCCCATTATCGGGGTAAGCCCTAAAAACACAATATCTTGTGGTACAATTTAGTTAAACCACTATATATGTTTACCTCGGACGTTTAATATTTGCTTGGGCGGCGGCAAGGCGGGCGATCGGAACTCTGAACGGCGAGCAGGAGACGTAAGTCAGTCCCACGCTGTGGAAGAAGTTCACGCTGTACGGATCGCCGCCGTGCTCTCCGCATACGCCGAGCTTGATGTTCGGGCGGGTGGCTTTGCCCTTCTCCGCAGCCATTCTGATGAGCTGACCTACGCCGTCCACGTCCACGCGCGCGAACGGGTCGAACTCGTATATTTTCTTGTTGTAATACTCGGGAAGGAACTTGCCCGCGTCGTCGCGCGAGAAGCCGAAGGTCATCTGCGTAAGGTCGTTGGTACCGAAGGAGAAGAACTCCGCTTCCTTCGCGATCTCGTCCGCGGTGACCGCGGCGCGAGGTATCTCTATCATCGTACCGACAAGGTAGTTCATATCCGAGCCCTTGGCTTTAAGTATCTCTTCGGCGGTCGAGCAAATGACGTTCTTCACGTACTTGAGCTCTTTGACGTCGCCCACGAGCGGCACCATGATCTCGGGCACGATATCCCAGCCTTTCTCTTCCCTGACTTCGAGGGCGGCTTCGATGACGGCGCGCGTCTGCATCTTGGCTATCTCGGGATAGGTTATCGAGAGACGGCAGCCGCGGTGACCCATCATCGGGTTGGCTTCGTGAAGTCCCACGACGGTGGCTTTGAGCTCGTCGAACGTAAGACCCATATCCTTGGCGAGAGCTTCTATCTCCTCGTCCTCATGCGGCACGAACTCGTGAAGAGGCGGATCGAGGAAACGAACGGTCATCGGGCGGCCTTCGAGTGCTATGTACATCGCCTTGAAGTCGCTCTTCTGCATGGGCAGGAGCTTGGCAAGAGCACGCTCGCGCTCGCCCTGCGTTTTGGAAACGATCATCTCGCGGATCGCGGGGATACGCTCGGGATCGAAGAACATGTGCTCTGTGCGGCAGAGACCGATACCTTCCGCACCGAACAGGACCGCCTGCGCGGCATCTCTCGGCGTGTCCGCGTTGGTACGGACATGGAGAGCGCGGTACTTGTCCGCCCAGTTCATCAGCGTGCCGAAGTCACCGCCGACGTCCGCGGGCTGAGTGGGTATCTTCTCCGCGTATATGTTACCGGTGGAACCGTCGAGGCTGAGCCAGTCGTCCGGACCGTAAGTCTTGCCCGCAAGGGTTATGACTTTGTTCTCCTCGTCCACTTTGAGGTTAGCGCAGCCGGATACGCAGCACACGCCCATGCCGCGGGCAACGACCGCCGCATGGCTGGTCATACCGCCGCGCGCGGTGAGTATACCTTCGGAAGCGTTCATGCCCTCGATATCCTCGGGGCTGGTCTCGAGACGGACGAGGATGACCTTCTCGCCGTTCGCTTTACGTTCCACGGCTTCATCGGCGCTGAACGCGATCTTGCCGCAAGCCGCGCCGGGAGACGCGGGCAGAGCCGCGCTGACGGGCTTAGCCGCTTTGAGCGCCGCGGGATTGAACTGAGGATGGAGCAGCGTATCGAGCTGTTTGGGCTCGATCATGCACACGGCTTCCTTCTCGGTGATGAGTCCCTCGGAAACGAGGTCTACGGCTATCTTGAGCGCAGCCTGCGCGGTACGCTTGCCGTTACGCGTCTGCAGCATATAGAGTTTGCCCTCTTCGATGGTGAACTCCATATCCTGCATGTCCTTGTAATGCTTTTCCAGCTTCTGGGTGATCTTCTCGAACTCGTCGTACAGTTTGGGGTTCTGCGCTTTGAGCTCGTCGATATGCTTGGGCGTGCGTATGCCCGCAACGACGTCCTCGCCCTGAGCGTTCATGAGGTACTCGCCGAAGAGACCCTTCTCGCCCGTTGCGGGGTTGCGCGTGAATGCGACGCCCGTACCGGAGGTCTCGCCCTTGTTGCCGAACACCATGCACTGAATATTGACCGCCGTGCCCCAGTCGTAAGGGATATCGTTCATGCGGCGGTAGACGTTGGCGCGGGGGTTGTCCCAGCTGCGGAACACCGCCTTGGCGGCTTCGATGAGCTGCTCTTTGGGATCCTGCGGGAACTCCACGCCCTGGTTCTTTTTGTAATTGTCTTTGAAAAGAGCGACTATCTCTTTAAGGTCGTCCGCCGTAAGCTCGGGGTCGGACGTATAGCCCTTTTCTTTTTTGATCGTATCGAGGATACGCTCGTACACCGTCTTGTCCTGCTCCATGACGACGTCCGAGAACATCTGTATGAAGCGGCGGTAAGAGTCGTAAGCAAAACGGGGGTTGTGCGTCTTCTTCGCTAGCCCCTCGACAGACTTATCGTTAAGCCCGAGGTTGAGGATGGTATCCATCATGCCCGGCATGGAAGCGCGCGATCCGCTCCTGACGGATACGAGAAGAGGATCCTTCTCGTCGCCCAGCTTCTTACCCATCCTCGTTTCCAGCTCGGCAAGAGCGTCGAATATCTGCTTACGGATATCCTTGTTTATCTCCCTGCCGTCGGCATAGTACTGGGTGCATGCTTCGGTGCTGACCGTAAATCCCGGAGGGACGGGCAGACCGAGAACGGTCATTTCCGCGAGGTTCGCGCCCTTACCGCCGAGAAGTTCGCGCATTTTTCCGTTGCCTTCTTCGAACTTGTAAACGAATTTTTTCACGTTTTTCTCCTTTACCATAGATTAGGTCCTTTAACAAACCGATTAATTATACCATATATTTGAAATTAAATCAAGACGTTTGTTTATGTTTTAACGATATAAATTGCCAAAGTGCGAAGATTTCACAAACTTATCATGAAAACGCGCAGGACTTAACCGCTCGCATTCTTTGCCGCATGAACGTTACAGCGATCCCGCGGCTTTCAGCTTCACGTAAAACTTGTTTTCGAATAAGGAGAGGTAGGCGCGCAACAGGCGTTTGGCGCGGTCGGGCGGAAGGGACTGCTGAAGGTCGATACCGACGTTGTATTCCGCGTCGCGCGGAGACGGAGCTATATACCCGCCGCGGACGAGCAGACGGTAAACGAAATTGAGTCCTATCGAATAGGGGTGGACGTCCGAATAGACAAGTCTCTTCAACGCGGAAAGCAGGTCGAAGAATATGTCCGCGCTGTCCGCGCCCGCCGCGACGGACGCGCACTCGAGCATGACCGAGCCGACGATGTATTTTTCGGGCGACGAGGTGACTCCGAAAAACGACCCCGCCTGTTCCGCCGTCTTGACCGAATAATACGCGCCGCGTTTTAAGAGCACATACTCGCAAAAGGAAAAGGGCATCGCCGCGAATTTCAGCTTTGCCTTTTCTTTCTTCACCCCGCGCATACGCACGGTGATCATCCCGTCGGGCGTGAGCAGGCGCACGAGACGATCCGCCTCGCCCGCGTCTTCCACGCCGACTACTATGCCGTTTACTTTGATCTCCCGCATATCAGTCGCCGTAACCGAGGTCGCGCATGTAATTGCGCTTGTTGCGCCAGCCTTCGCGTACTTTGACGAACAGTTTCAGATATACGTTCTTGCCGGTCATGTCCGCGATCCCCTTGCGCGCGGCTTCGCCTATGCGCTTGATCATGGAGCCTTTATCGCCTATTATTATGCGCTTATGGCTCTCGCGCTCGCATACGACTTCCGCTTCGATATACACCGAACCCTTCTTCTCCTCGAACACGTTCACGATGATGCCAACGCCGTGCGGGACTTCGTCCTGAAGGAGCAGCAACGCCTTTTCGCGGATGATCTCCCCCGCAACGAAGCGCACGGGACGGTCGGTGACGTCGCCCTCGGGATAGTACATCACCTCGTCGTGAAGTTCTTTCGCCAGCATGTCGCGGAGCGCGTCTATATTCTCGCCCGTCGCGCATGATACGGGGACTATCTCTTTTATCGCGCCCCTGCCGTCTTCATCTTTCATGAGCGGAGAAAGCGCGGAGAGTATGGGATACGTCTTTTCGTAGCCCGCGAGGTCGACTTTGTTCACGACGACATACGTCGGGATGCCGCTTTGCAGGCGGCTCTCGACGAGTTCGCGGTCGCCTTTGCCGAACGGACGGCTGCCGTCTATGACTATCACGAGCGCGTCCACGTCCCGCGAGGACTGGTCCGTCTCGCGGCTCATGTACTTGCCGAGCTCCGTGCGCGGACGGAGCAGTCCCGGGGTATCCACGAATATCATCTGGTACTCCGGAGTCGTGAGTATGCCGCGGACGGCGTCGCGCGTCGTCTGCGGTTTGGGGGTGACGATGGATATCTTTTCACCCGTCAGCCTGTTGGTAAGGCTGCTTTTGCCTGCGTTCGGTTTGCCTATTATCGCTATGAATCCCGATCTCATCTGTTTATACCTATTGCCGAAAGCACTTCCTCTTCCTTTGCGCGCATGAGAGCTTTGTCCTCATCCTTTTCGTGATCGTAGCCGAGAAGGTGCAGCAGACCGTGGACGAACAGATACGTCATTTCGCGCACCGCGGAATGCCCGTATTCCTCCGCCTGCCGTTCGGCGACCTCGCGGCATATCACTATAGAGCCGAGCATCACGCCGCCGCTCATATCGTCGTACTCGAAAGGATAATTTTCGTAAGTGAAGGGCGCGATCTCGTCCAGCGCGGGGAAGCTGAGCACGTCCGTCGCGCTGTCCACGCCCCGCGTGCGGGCGTTAAGCGCGCGCATGTCCTCTTTATCCATATACTCGATCTCGACCAAACAGTCGCCTTCGAGCGCGAGCCGCGAGAACGCTTCTTCGGCAGCCCGCTCCATTTCCTCGGTAGCTTCTCCGATGATCTTTATCATGATCTCTCTCCCCCCGGATATTTGATACGCGTATGGAACAGTCCGCCGTAAGCGCTCATTATCGTCTGCCGCACGGTATCCAGCTCCATCATGGATATGGGGCAGTTGTCGAACTGTCCGCGCGCTATCCTGTCCGCGATTATATTGCGCAGCAGTCTGTCCACGCGCTCGCCGTCGGGATGATCCATCGCGCGTATAGCCGCTTCGCTGCTGTCGCATATCATGATTATCGCGGCGATCCTGTTCGTCGGGCACGTGCCGTGGTAGCTGTAATCGCGGATATCCACTTCGCCGTCGGTAAGGCGCTTGGCTCGCTCGTAAAATACCGCCATGGGCAGCGTGCCGTGATGCTGCACCGTCACGCACGCGACTTCCTCGGGCAGACCGTACTCCTTGCAGAGGCGGTACCCTTCCGTCGTATGCTTACGGATGATCTCCGCGCTCACTTCGGGAAGGATGTCGTCGTGAGGATTGTAGCCCGCTTGGTTCTCCGCGAAATAGAAGGGATTGGACAGTTTGCCCACGTCGTGATAATACGCCGCGGCGCGTGCGAGATAGGGATCGTCCCCTATCGCGTTCGCGCACATCTCCGCGAAATTCGCGACCGCGACGCTGTGGTTGTATGTGCCCGGAGCTTCCGTCGCCAGACGGCGGAGCAGCGGTCTTCTCGTATCCGTAAGCTCTATGAGACGGCTGTCCGTCACGAGATCGAACACCTTTTCGAGCACGGGCACCGCGAACTGCGAGAGCACGACGGGGACGACTCCGGATATGACGACCAGCCAGAAGTATGACAGCACGAGAGATATATCCGAATACGCGAGGCACATAAGCACATACAGCAGCACCGAAGCCGCCGTCACGAGCAGCCCCACCAAAACGCTGTGCAGCCTGCTCGTGTTGTTGCGCAGAGCGAGCGGGATGAACGCGCCCACGGATACGCCTATCGCGGATATGACTATGACGAGCCAGAGGTGCAGGTCCGCTCCCGCGCCGCCGCCTATCAGCATGAATACGGCGCCCTCCGTCATTATCGCCTCGTAGAGCAGCACGCAGAGCGTCATGCACGACTCGACGAGATTGAACACGAACGCGTCGTGTTTTTTGCGCGAGAGCTGGACGATGATAGTAGCCGTCAGCCCCGGCGCCATGAGAAGCGGCGAGATAAGGCTTATGAAAAGGCGGTACACGAAAGCGAACGTCATCGCCACGAGGAACGACCTGTAATACCTGTTGTTCTTGATGATGAACGACCGCGATATCATGATGAACAGCAGCAGTCCGCCGTAGAACGAAGCCGTGAGTATGACCGCGTATATAACGCAGAGCGCGAAGTTCACGCTTATCGCGGGACCCGTAAGGTACAGCTTGATCATGATGGCAAAGACCGCGACGATGCCGCAGATCACCGTATCCAGCGCCGCGAACAGCAGCTGCTTACGATCGTATTTGTGTATCCTGTGACTCGGTCTCATTTTTACCTCTCTCGTATGCGCGGATTATCTTCTGCACGAGTTCGTGCCGCACCACGTCTTTGTCCGTCAGCCGGCACACCGCGATATCGTCTATCCCCGCGAGCAGCGACGCCGCCTGCCTTAGCCCGCTGCGCCCGCCCTGCGGAAGGTCTATCTGCGTTATGTCTCCCGTTACGACCACCTTGCTGCCCTCGCCCATACGAGTGAGGAACATCTTCATCTGCTCTTCGGTGGTGTTCTGCGCTTCGTCGAGTATTATGAACGCACGGGAAAGCGTCCTGCCGCGCATATACGCGAGCGGCGCGATCTCTATTATGCCGCGCTCGATGAGATGGCTGTAATTTTCCACGCCGAACAGCTCTTCGAGAGCGTCGTACAGCGGACGGAGATACGGGTCCACCTTCATCTGCAGGTCTCCCGGAAGGAAGCCCAGCTTCTCGCCCGCCTCTATCGCCGGCCGCGTGAGGATTATCCTGTCGGCGTCTCCCCTGCGGAAAGCCGAAACGGCAAGCGCGACCGCGAGATACGTCTTGCCCGTGCCCGCCGGTCCTATGCCGAAAGTGAGCGTGTTCTTCCTTATCGCGCGGCAGTATTCGCGCTGGTTGAATGTCTTGCAGAATATCTTTTTCCCGCGCGCGGTGACCGCGACGGGCTCGCGGAAAAGATCGGCTATCTCGCCCGCGTCCGCGCCGCGCACCATATCGGCGCAGCGTTCCACCGTGACCTTGTCCACGGCGTGTCCCTGCCGCACGAGGTCGGCAAGCGCGGTCATCAGCTCGGCGCAATACTCCACGCCTTCGGCGCCGCCCGAAATGAGCGCTCCTTCGCTCGTCGCCGTGATACGCACGCCGAAGATCTTTTCCATCAGCCCGAGATTGGCGTCCATCGCTCCCGACAGACGGCAGAACATCTCGCTGCCGATCCTGACTTCTCTTTCGCTTTCGCTCATATTTTTCCTACGCAGATCTCTCCCGTAAAGTATATCGTCATGATCCGTACGCCGCCCCGCTCCGTCACTTCCGTTCTCGCCGAGAAAGCGGCTCCGTAAGCGGCGAGCAGTTCGTCCGTTTTCGCGGATATGAATGCGCGCGCTTCGTCGTCCAGCGAACTTTCGTCCAGCTCGTAATACGTCGTCCGCGCGACGGATACCGGCAAAGGATAAAGACGCGACGTTTCGGTAACGCTCGCATAGTGCTCGAAAGAACAGCCTCCCCCGCCGAGCGCGAGACCGAACAGTCCTATCTCCGTCGACGTTTCCCGCCTGCCCGTCAACCGCAGCCCTCCGCCGAACGCGAGCGGGCGCGAGAACGCGAACGTCACTCTCCCGTACGCTCTGCCGCGGACGACGGTCTCTCCGCCTTCCGCGCCATCCGCCGTCAGGTACTCCCTGCCTTCGATAAGGACGTCGCCTTTGGCGACCACGTCGCCCGGGCTCACTTTCGGCGTGCCGCACCCCGCGACTATGCGGGTTATCACGCAGTCGTGGCTGCTCACGAGGACGTCTCCTCCCGGAGAAACTTCCGCCGAATGCGACGCGGGGAGAACTTCCGCCCGCAAAACGCTGCCGTCCAATGTGACGCTCGCCGCGGACACTTCGTCCAGCCGCACGAGAGCAGCCGACAGCGCGCGTTCGTCTATCGCCGACCTGGGCACGGCGGCATGCGCTCCTTCGTCGTAAAGCACGGTGCGCACGCGCTCTTCCAGCGCGCCTTCCGCTCCCGTTATCTCCACCCGCCAGACAAAGGCGTCGGAAACGAAAAGCGAAACGACGGCAAGCAAGGATGCTATGATGAGAGGCAAAAACGCAAGCGCTTTTTTCGCCGCCCGACGAAAGGACGTACCGATGATTTTATAATTATAACACCTTTGCTCGCAAATTGCAATAGCTTTCGGCAAATCTTTTTGTCTTACGCTCACGCGGACTTGTCCGTCCTCTTCCTTCATACCGAAGGCCGCCGCGGGAGCGAGCGCCGTAAGAACGCCCGCCGCGCTTTTGCCGTATATAGCGATATCCGTCATTCGCCCTCCTCTATGCGCTTTATCTTCCCGCGCACGATCGCGCCGCCGCGTTCTATGCCGTCCACGCCGAGCTCTTCGCCGCACAGCGTGAGCACCCGCTTTTCGGAAATGAGCACTATCCGCCCGACGCTTATCTCTGCGATACGCGTAACACCCCCTATATACGCCGCCTCGCCGCCGAACAGCACGATATAATATCCGTATTTGCTGCCGCCGGCGACGCACCGCCTTATGTCGTCAAAAAAACTCATCAATGACAATTTATGCGGAGACGAGGCATTTTATTATAAAGCGCACGCTAAAACGAAGCATAAAACGCAGTAAAAACGCTCAAATTACTACTATGCGAGACATAATACATCGGAATTTCAAATCGAAAAACGATCCGAACGGCTCTTACACGGGCAACTCGGAGTGGGACGACGAACCCGAGCAGGACGCGGACGACCTGTAACAAAGCAGCCGCACGGCGCGCTAAAAACGCGCCGTGCGGCTGCTTTCACCATATACTTTTCCGTCACATGAAACTTACGGATATAATGCAGATGAGCACAAATCCCATCCATACCGCGGAAATTATTATGCCCGCTATCGCCAGACCTCTGCCGCTGCCGCACATTACCTTTGACCTGTTATACCCTATTATGCTGAATATGAGCCCGAGAAGCGCAAAAAAGAACGCAATCACGAAACCCGCTATCGCATAACCGTTGGCGGGACGTGAAGGAGCGTATCCCCTGTTTTCCCAAGCGGCGCGCTGCCGATCGTCTATGGATTTGTCGCGCGGCATCTCGCTGCCGCAATACGGGCAGTAACGGGTGCCTTCCTGCACTTGCCTGCCGCAATTCCTACAATACATAACATTATCCTCCGCCGTTGTTTCAGTTTTCGTAAATCGGGATACGCGTATATTGCAGTATAGAATATTCTATATGTCAAGCATTATTTATAGAACTTTCTATAATTAAATCATGGAATTCAAAGAGATACTTCTCGAATATCTTCAGCTGCACGAAATGACGCAGACGGAATTTGCCGCGCGCATAGGCATAAAACAGAGCCAGGTCAGCGAGTGGCTGAAAGGCAAAGCAAAACCCGGCTACGATCTGATGAAGCAGATACTCACCCGTTCGGATAAATCCGCGGAGTATTGGTTCGACCTTTGATCTTTCCCTTCACCTTGCGCACCGCTACCGCTCTGCTCCCGCCGTGCGCAATGTGAAGGGCAGTGCGGTCAAGGAATGTTTGTGATATGTACGGGGTGATATGTTGCTCGTACATATATGTTGCTTTTCTTAACCTCTCTTGCACCATTACGGGCGCTTTCTCCCCTATCCCTCAGCCAAGCCGCCCATGGCGGCGAACACGAAGATATCAGAGCGGACTTTATTATAGCCTTTCCCCGACACTTAGTTTCGAGTAAGATGGCGCGCCGCAGAGCACCAACGCGTGAACGGCGTACCGGATTAGAGACCGAAAAAACATAACGTTACAGGCAGGCGGTGCACGCTCATTCTGTTAGTTACACTCACCACACCCGGCTCGCGGATCGCCGCACAGCGGCTCACCGTGCTCGCCACCCTCTCCGGGGCAACACGGAGAGAGCTTTATTAAGGTGTCCGCGCGAAGCGCGGGATAAATTCGTATGGATGGGCCGGCACCATGCTTCTGCCCCGAAATGAAGAAAGACACGGTGTTTGAACCCCCATAGCCACAAAACAGCGGAGGGCGCAGAGTGGGGTTCAGACGCGGAAATAACGAGGGAGCATACTACCGTCGCCGAGCAAACGGTAGCGCGGCGGAGCAAAAGACCGAGCACATAGTCCGTTATAGTGGTGCTATGCGCCTCCCCACCAAGGGGAAGGCGCGAGTTTCCGAGCACATAGTCCGAGGAAGCGCGCTATGCGCCTTCCCACGACAAAAGCCGCATTACAAAAGCAATGCGGCTCTTAGTCATGCGGCTCTCCGGCTCACTCAAGCTCAAATGCGCCGGTGTAAAGTTTGTAGTAAGTCCCCTGCTGTTCGAGCAGCTGCTCGTGCGTGCCGCGTTCGATTATGCGGCCGTGGTCGAGCACCATGATGACGTTGGAGTTGCGGACGGTCGAGAGACGGTGCGCGATGACGAACACCGTGCGGCCCGTCATCAGCTTATCCATACCGCTCTGCACTATCTGCTCGGTGCGGGTATCGATGGAGCTGGTAGCTTCGTCGAGCACGAGCACGGGCGCGTTCTCGCAAGCCGTGCGGGCTATCGAAAGCAGCTGCCGCTGCCCCTGCGAGAGGTTGGCGCCGTCCGATTCGAGCATGGTATCGTAACCGTCGGGCAGACGCATGATGAAGTCGTGCGCGTTGGCGAGCTTGGCTGCCTCTATCACCTCTTCGTCGGTGGCGTCGAGCTTGCCGTAGCGGATATTGTCCTTTATCGTGCCCGTGAACAGGTTGGTATCCTGGAGTACGATACCGAGAGAGCGGCGCAGATCGGGCTTCTTTATCTTGTTGATATTGATGCCGTCGTAACGTATCTTGCCGTCCTCGATGTCGTAGAAGCGGTTTATGAGGTTGGTTATCGTCGTTTTACCTGCGCCCGTCGCGCCCACGAACGCGACCTTCTGACCGGGTTTGGCGTAAAGCGTCACGTCGTGGAGCACCGTTTTGCCCGGGACGTAAGCGAAGTCGACGTCGTGCATCTCGATATCGCCTTTGAGCTCGACGTACGTCACCGTGCCCTCTGCACGGTGAGGATGTTTCCACGCCCACAGACCGGTATACGTGTCGCTGGGCTCTACCCCGCCGTCCGCGGTGCGCTTAGCCCATACGAGCTCGACATAGCCGTTATCCTCTTCGGGAGCTTCGTCCATTATCGCAAAGATACGGTTGCCGCCCGCCTGAGCCATGGCGACGAAGTTGATCTGCTGGGATATCGTCGCTATCTGCTGCGTGAACGATTTCGCTATCGAAAGGAATCCCACGACTACGGCGATGATCTCCATGTCGAAACCCGGGATCGCGTTGCCGAGACCGATGTTCTTCCCGCCGAGGACTATCATGAGCGAACCGACGATGGCGATTATGACGTAAAGTATATTGCCTATGTTCTGTAGCACGGGCATGAGCACGTTCGCATAAGTGTTCGCGGCGGTGGCATGGCGGCAGAGAGAATCGTTTTTCTCATCGAAATCCCTCTTTGCTTCCTCTTCGTGACAGAACACCTTGATGACCTTCTGCCCGTGCATGGATTCCTCGATATAACCGTCCACTTTACCGAGCGCCGTCTGCTGCATGATGAAGTAGCGCGAGGACGCGCCGCCTATCTTGGTGACCACGAATATCATGACGCCGACGACGGCAAGCACTATGAGCAGCAGCCACAAGCTGTACACGAACATGATGACGAGCAGCGCGGTCAGTGTCACCGCCGAGATTATGAGCTGAGGCAGCGTCTGGCAGATGAACTGGCGGAGCGCGTCAACGTCGTTGGTGTATACGCTCATGATGTCGCCCGAGAGGTGCCTGTCGAAATAGCTTATCGGCAGATACTGCATGTGCACGAACATATCGCGGCGGATATTGTACAGCACGCCCTGACCTATACGCGCCATGAGCACGTTATACGTCGTGGAGAAGCATACCGCCACAAGGTACAGCGCCGCGGCTACGATGAGGAACGTCCACAGCGGGAGCACTCCGGTATCTCCCCCGCCGAGCGTATGAGGCTCTATATAGTTGTTCGTGAGCATCATCAGTATCACGGGGATCATAGCCGTACCTATCGAACCGATGATGATGGATATCACGACGAGTATGAATCTCGCCTTGTAATACTTGAAGATATATCCGAGTATGCGGCGAAACACCTTTCTGTCAGGCGCGGACTGCTTCTGCGCCTTCTTGTGTTCGCGCAGCATCTTTTTGAGCTGCTTGGGATCGGTCACGCCTTCCGCATCGAAGCCTTCGGGCATAACGCCACTTTGTTTGTTATTCAGCGACGGCATCGTTACCCTCCTCGTCATCCGACTTTTTGTTCTGTATCTCGTATGCTTCTCTGTATATGGGGCTGGACTTCATGAGCTCGTCGTGCGTGCCGACCGCGGAGATCCTGCCGCCGTCCATGACGATTATCCTGTCCGCGCCCTCGAAGCTGGATACGCGCTGAGCGATTATGATCTTCGTCGCCTCGGGCAGAGATTCCTTCATCGCCTGGCGTATGAGCGCGTCCGTCTTGGTATCCACGGCGCTCGTGGAATCGTCGAATATGATTATCTTGGGGCTCGCGATGAGGGCGCGCGCTATGCAAAGACGCTGGCGCTGTCCGCCCGAAACGTTGGTGCCGCCCTGCTCGATGTAAGTATCGTAGCCGTCCGGCATCTGCGAGATGAATTCGTCCGCCTGCGCGAGCTTGCACGCTTCGACGATCTCCTCGTCCGTCGCGTCCGGCTTGCCCCAGCGGATATTCTCCTTTATCGTGCCCGAGAACAGGACGTTCTTCTGCAGCACCATTGCCACGTTCTTGCGCAGCGATTCGAGGTCGTACTCGCGCACGTCGACTCCGCCCACCTTGACGGAGCCTTCGGTGACGTCGTACAGTCTCGGGATGAGCTGGACGAGCGTCGTTTTGCTCGAACCCGTGCCGCCGAGTATGCCTATCACCTCGCCTGACTTTATCTTTATGTCCGCGTCTTTGAGAGCACACTTCTCGTCGTCGCCCGCGTAGGAGAAATCGACGTGGTCAAACTCTATGGAGCCGTCTGCGACTTCCGTTTTTCCGCCCTCGGGAGACTCGAGCGTGCTCTTGGTGTCCAGCACCGTAACGATACGGCGGGCGGACTCCACAGCCATGACGATCATAACGAACACCATGACGAGCATGATCATGCTCATGAGTATCATGATAGCGTACTGCACGAGCGCGGAAAGATCGCCGAGGTTGAGCTCGCCGCCGATGGTGTGGAAATTCGGATCCGTCTGCCCGTTGACGATGAATACCGTGCAGAGCGTGCATGTCGTAAGTATGAGCACGAACATGATGAAGTACACGATGGGGTTGCTGAGAGCGAGCAGAGTCTCCGCCTTCGTGAAGTCCTTGCGGACGTCCGTCGCGGCGGTATCGAACTTCTGTATCTCGTAATCCTCGCGCACGAACGCCTTGACCGCACGCGCGGCATGGACGTTCTCCTGTATGCGCAGGTTCATGTTATCGTACTTCTTGAACACGCGGTTGAAGATGGGCATCGCCTTTCTCGGGATGAGCGCCATGGCTCCGAGCAGGAGCAGCGCCGCGCCGAGGAATATGAGCGCGATGAACCAGTTTTTCATGAACGCCATTATGAGCGACGCGAGGAACATCAGCGGGCTGCGCACCGCGATACGGATGATCATCATGTATGCGTTCTGCACGTTGGTGACGTCCGTCGTCAGACGGGTCACGAGAGAGGACGTGGAGAACGTGTCGATGTTCTCGAAAGAGAAATCCTGTATCGTGTAGTAAAGGTCCTTTCTGAGATTCTTCGCGAACCCTGCGGAAGCGCGCGCGCAGAACATGCCGGAAAGCAGTCCGCACGTCAGCGAAAGCCCCGCCATGGCTATGAGCATGCCGGCATACGCGAACACATATCCTATCGCGCCCGCGTCAAGCGCGCCCGTTACGGACACGCCCGTGTTTATGCCGAGCAGCGTGAAGTTATGCGTTATCGCGGTATCCATACCGGGAACGCTCGACCCCTCTATAAAATTGACGAGGTCGGAACATACCAGGGGCAGGAATACCTCGAGCACGACTTCGAGCGCGATGAATACCACCGAGAGTATGCTCGGCGTTTTGTATTCTCTTACGCTCTTTGCCAATTTACCAATCATTGATCGTCTGCCTCCAAATTATCGCAAATTTTATTTACCACTTTGAAATATACGGAAAGCTCTTCGTCGCTTATGCCCTCGACGATGGAGTTTTCCATATCTCTGACGCACGAAGCCAGCCGCGCGTACGCCTCTTCCGCTTTGGCGGTGGGAGTGACCACTTTGAGCCGCCTGTCAGTCTCGTCCGAACGGCGCTCTACGTATCCCGCCGCTTCCAGGCTGCTTATAGCCGCAGCCATCGTCGAACCGCGCACGAAGAACTCCGCTTCGAGATCCTTCTGGCATATACGCTCGCCTGCGTGCTCGCACAAAAAAGATACGATCATCCCCTGCAGGCGGAAACCCTTTTCCCCGCCGTCGCCGGTGATGCTTCGCATCTTTCTGAATATAAGATTGTGTAAACGCCGCTCTTCGAGCAGCACCTGTTTTCCCATGACTTCCTCTCGACAGGCGGCAAAACACCGCCATCAGTTAGTCTGCTAACATTCTCGCTCTCATAGCTTAAACGAAAATTAAAACAGTGAGTAACCTAACAAATTATAGTATACTCACCGTTTTCATAAAGTCAAGAACTATCCTGTTTTAAGAATTGAAGTTTTCGGCTTTTCCCCTTTTCCATTATTCGCTCACGGGTTTCCTCGACATCGCGTCCAGCTGCTCGGATATCTTATCCGCCATGCCCGAAAGTATCATCGAACGCATCTGCCCTACCGCATAAGGTATCGTGCGCTCGTTTGCCGCGCCGTGTATCTTTTCTATGGGCTTGCGGCAGCCGAGGAGATACGCTCCGCCGTAGGAATTGTAGTCGTAATTGCGCATGACTTCGCGCGCCGCCGCATCCACGATATCCGCATCCGCGCCCGGGAGCTTGCGTTTGAGCACCTGCGCCATCTCGCTCACCGCGTACGCCGCCGTGCCTTCTATGCTCTTGAGCAGCACGTTGCCCACGAAGCCGTCGCACACGAGCACGTCGTACTTGCCGGACAGAGCTTCGCGCGCTTCCATGTTGCCTACGAAGTTTATGGGCATCTCGGAGAGTATCTTCGTCGTCTGCGACGTGAGGATATTGCCCTTGTGCCCTTCCACGCCCACGTTGACGAGAGCGACGCGCGGCTCTTTAACGCCGCACAGGCTGCGCATGAGCCCCGTACCGAGCAGCGCGAACTGCCCGAGGTACTCGCTGCGGCAATCGGCGTTCGCTCCGCAGTCGATGAGACAGACGCTGCCGCCGTCCACGGTCGGGAGCACGGGTGCGAGCGCGGGGCGGTCGATACCGCGTATGCGCCCCACCACGAATATACCGCAGCACAGTATCGCGCCCGTACTGCCCGCGCTTATCATGCCGCCCACTTCGGGATCGGCGCGCAGCAGCGTCGCTCCGCGCACGAGCGACGAATCGCGCTTCTGCCTTATCGCCGCCGTGGGCGACTCGTCATTGCCGATGACCTCGCTCGCGGGGAGTATCTCCAGCCGCGAAACGTCGTAGTCGCAGAGAGCGAGCTCGCGTTCGAGATATGTAGGGTCGCCCGGCATGATCACATGCACGTCCGGATATACGTTCACGGCTGCCGCCGTGCCGCGTATGAGCGCCTGCGGATCGTCTCCGCTGAATACGTCTATGATTATCTTTATCATTCGCTTTTGCCTTCCGCTTCTCCCGGCACGAGAGGAGCCGGATGTTCGGCGTCGAACGCCGCGAGCGCGGGAGGTATCTCCCCCGTTTTAAGTCTGTTTTTCCTTTTCCAGCGTTTGTTTTCCACGTAGTCGCACAGCCGCACGCGCAGGCGGGCAAACTCGTGAGCGTAGCGCGCGGTGATCGCCTCCGCTTCCGCGGCAGTGGGCATGCGACCTTTGTCGACTATCACGTCTATGGGCTCGCCTATATACATATAGTTCTTGCGGAAGGCTTTGGGGCGGCGGTAAAGAAGCACCGGCACGACGGGCGCGCCGCTCTTGGCGGCAAAAAGCGCGAGACCGGTCTTGAGCTCGCCCATCTCGCTCTCGTCGCCCTTGTTGCGGGTGCCTTCGGGGAATATGAGTATCTGACCGTTATCGAGCACTTTGAAGATCTCGCGCATCGTGGAGAGCGCGGGACGTTCGCGGTCTATAAAAATGACTCCGAACCTCGAGAGCAGGAACTTGGACGACTTGCGCTCGGTAAAATCCACCTTGCCTATATATCTTCTGTACCCCGGGATGTGCACCTGCGTGAGCGGTATATCCACCGCCGACAAATGATTGCAGGCATATATGCACTTCCCCTTTTTTATGATGTTCTCCCTGCCTATCACTTTCGTCGGATATACCGGACGTCCCAGGCTGTAGAGACATCTGCTGAAATAATAAAACGGTTTTCCCATATTCTTCCGATCGCCCTCTCGCGGTATGCCGATATTCGACAAAATGTGCCGCTTATGTATAGTTTACCACAAAACGAACACATTAGTCAACACTAAATATCACATTTTGCGGGCGGGAAACGGTTATTTTTCTCCGTCCGAGGCATTTTCCGCGGAGCGTTCTTCCGTTTGAGCGTCGCGGAGCTTCTTTCTCTCGGTAAACACGCAGAACACGAAGGACGCCGCGAACCCCACGAGCGCGAGCAGCACCGCGAGCGTTATCTGCAACGGAGCGGACATGTCCGGCATGATGAGAGAGTCGTACTGCTGATAGAACAGCGTGAACACCGAGCCCGCGATAAAGCCGAGTATCGCGTAATACGTCCCCCGCTTACAATGCGTGAGCAGCTGCTTCATGATAAAGGATATTATGAAGAACCCCACCAGCACGCCTGCCGCGAACACGAGGATGATGAGCAGGTTATGCCCGATATCCGTCAGCTTGAGAAGGCTCTCGCCCGCGCCGAGGATATAGTTGTAAAACCCGAGAACCATGAGTATCATGGACCCTGATATGCCGGGCACGACGAAACCGCACGCACCCACGACCCCCACGCCGAAAAGCGCGAAATAGGTGCCGACGCCAGGATCCGCCGCCTCGTCCACCGTATCCAGCATGGGCAGGAAGCATATCCCCACGGCGACCGCGCAGGCGATCGCGAAGGAAAGGATATAGGCGAACTTGTTCGGCTTGCCCGCGTCCTTCGCTATGGGCGGTACGCCGCCCAGCATGAGCCCCACGAACAGGCATATCGTGGGCAGCGGCAGGTATTCGAGCGCGGTGCGTATGGGTATGATGAGCAGCGCGACCGCGAGCACCATGCCTATCGCAAAGGGCAGCAGGAAGAGGAAATTCCTGACGAAATCACGGCTGAGAAGCCCGGATACCGCGCTCACAAGACCGTAATACACCCCGAGCACCACCGCCACGGTGCCGCCCGAAAACCCGGGTATGATGAGCGCCATGCCCATGAGCATACCTTTGAGTATATTGAGAAAAAAACTTTTTACCGTTATCTTTTCCATACAGTTCCTTTTGTCCGACACGGCAATGATACCAAAAACGCCGACGTTTGTAAAACGATTTGGGCTGCCTTACAGAAAGCTCGCCGTCAGCATAAGAAACAGCGGCACGATGACGAGAGAAGCGACCGTGGACGAGATTATACACTCGCCCGCCACCGCCGTATCTCCGTCGAAACGCTCGGCGAACGCAAGTGCCGTGGTCGCCGTGGGCGTCGCCGCCATGACCACCATAGCCATCGTGAGCTCGCCGCCTATACCGCCGAAGGCATGCAGAGCGAGGCACAGCGCGCATACAGCCACCGGCACTATCACCATTTTTACGCCGAAGGAAGCGTACATATACCCGCTTTTGAATATGCGCCCTATCTTCATATCCGCGAGCCGCACGCCGAGTATGCACATGGAAACGGGCACGCAGATGTTGTAAAGATAGGTTATCAGGCTCGCGATCTGGTCTATCTCGAGCCCGCCTATCGTTATAGGCTCGAGAAGAGAGAACCCCGTGAGAGTGAAAGGCAGCGCGGCGACGAGCGCGAGAGTGCACGGATTGAGCAGCGCTTTTCTCGCCATCGTGCTCTTTTTCTCCGCTCCGCCGTACATGGCTACGCCCAACGTCCAGTTCAGCAGGTTGAACACCACGTTGAACAGCGTGACGTACAGCCGCACTCGGCTCATGGACTCGTCCGGCGTATCCGCGAACGCGTCGCAGTACCTTACCGCGATCTCGGACAGCGGTATGCCGAGGAAACCGCAGTTGGAGAACAACGCGGAAAAGGACGCCGCCGCTTTCGCTCCGCCGTTTTTGCACTTAACGAGCACCAGCTTTATCGCGACGAATCCTATGAGGTGGACGATGAACGCGAGCAGTATGCTTATCACGACGTCCTGCCACCTGACGAGCTCTATATCAACGCCCATCATGCAGTAGAATATCAGCGCGGGCATGCCTATATATATAAGAACGCCCGAAAGGTCTTTAGCCGCGGCATCGGATACCAGCCGCGTCTTGCGCAGCGCATAACCGGGAACGAGCAGTACGAGCAGCACCGCCACACTTATGAACGTAGACAAAAAATACATGATCTCTCTTCTTTCGTTTATTTCATCATTTTCCCGTTTTCTTTCTTCTGAGGATATCGCGCTTACATACGGGCAGATCGCAGCGCAGGCGCACTTTCTCACGCACTCTGTCCGCGACCGTTATATGTCTGCCGTCCTCCCCCGTCATATCGGCGACCGTGAACGTTTTGCCGAAAGCCTCTCCCGGAGAGAGCACTTCGAGCACGTCGCCCTCGGCGAAACGATTGCGCATCTCCGCCGTTATGTATCCGTCTCCGACGTCGGTCACCGCGGCGATGAAGTCGTGCGTCGACGTCAGCCCGTTTTCCCCCGTACTGCCGCCGCGTTCGCCGTAATAAAAGCCGGTGGTGTAACCGCGGTGAGAGACCTTTTCCGTCTCCTCCGCAAGCAGCGGATCGAAGGGTCTGCCCGCCGCCATATCGTCCAGCGCGCGGCGGTATGCGTTCACGACGCCCGCGACGTAGTATTCGCTCTTCATCCTGCCCTCTATCTTCACCGAATCCACGCCCGCGTCAGCCAGCTCGCGCAGATGTTCTATCATGCAAAGATCGCGGCTCGAAAGCAGGTACGTCCCCCGCCCGTCCTCTTCGGCGGGCAACGTTTCCCCGCGGGAAAGCTCGGTGAGACCGTACTCCCAGCGGCAGCTCTGCGTACACTCTCCGCGGTTGCCCGAACGGTCCGTAAAATACGCCGAAAGCAGGCACCTGCCCGAATACGCTATGCACATCGCCCCGTGTACGAAGGCTTCTATCTCCGTGCCCGCGGCGCGTTTTATCGCGAGGATATCGGCAAGGCGCGTTTCGCGCGCGAGCACTATGCGGCTCGCTCCGAGTTCCGCCCACATTTTCGCCGCTTCCGAATTGGTGACGTTCGCCTGCGTGCTGACGTGCAGCGGCAACGAGGGCGCGTAACGCTTCATGACCGCGAACACGCCGAGATCGCTAACGAGCGCTCCGTCCGCGCCCGTTTCCGCCAGACGTTCGGCGAATGCGGGCAGACCTTCAAGATCGCGCTCGTCCGGGTAGATATTGACGGTGACGTACAGCTTTTTGCCGAGGGCGTGCAGCATATCCGCCGCGCTTTTCAGCCCTTCGAGGGAAAAATTGTCCGCATACGCGCGCAGTCCGTAACGGTCGGCTGCGGCGTACACCGCGTCGGCGCCGAAATGCACCGCCGTCTCCAGCTTGGACATATTGCCCGCGGGCGCGAGCAGTTCGGGTACTTTTATCATTTCACTCTCACCGAAAGGCTCATCCCGTCGCCGACGGGGAGCACGGAAGTCACGAGCCGTTCGTCCGTCGTCACCGCTTTGATGAACAGCTCCAGCCGCTCGGCTATCGTGCGCTTGGACTTCGGCACGGGTCTGCCGCCGCTCATGCGGTCGGAGTACAGCACGTTGTCGCAAAGCAATACCCCGCCCACGGGCAACAGGCGGATAAGGTAAGGCAGGAATTCGTAATACCTGCCTTTGGGCCCGTCGAGGAATATGAGATCGAACGTGCCTTCCACCATGGGAATGACTTCGGACGCGTCTCCCTCGAATATCTCCGCGCGGCGGGCGCAGCCGTAAGCACGGAAGTTTTCCTCGGCGCGCTCTATAGCCTCCGCGTCGAAATCCACGGTATACAGTCTGGCGCGGGAGTTGAGCAGCATGAGCAGTCCGCTGTAACCCGTTCCCGTGCCTATCTCGAGTACGCGTTTGGGATCCGTGATCATCGTCACGTTTTTGAGCAGCTGCGCGCCCGTTTCGCTTATGACGGGAACGCCGAGCGCTTCCGCCTCGCGGCGCACTTCGTCCAGCTCGGGCTGCACGGAGCGCGGCAGCAACGACAGCAGGTATTTTTCCGTATTGCCGTACTCGTAATAACTCATGTCAGCCCTCCGAAACTATGGGGAGTATCATGGGGCTGCGGCGGGTCTCTTTGTAAAGGAAGCTCTTCATCTCGCGGCGGACGACGTTTTTGTACACCGCCACGTCCTCGAGATCTTTAAAGTCTATCTTGGCGCTTACGCGCAGCACGAGTTTCTTAGCCTCTTCAAGCAGCTCCTCGGCGTCCTCCGCATACACGAAGCCGCGGCTTATGACGTCCACGCTCGTGACTTTTCCTTCCTCTCGGTCGAGCCCTATGACGATGACGAAAAGACCTTCTTCGGCGAGGTGTTTGCGGTCTCGCAGCACCGTGCTGCCCACGTCGCCCACGCCGAGACCGTCCACGAGCACCGCACCCGCGGGGATATTGTCAGTCAGTTTTATCGAGCGGCGGGTGACGAGCACCTGATTGCCTATGTCGGGCACTATTATATTTGACGAAGGGGTGCCTATCTTCATCGCAAGCTCCGCATGCTTCTTCTGATGGCGGTGTTCGCCGTGCACGGGCATGAAGAACTTGGGTTTGAGCAGCGAGTGCATGAGTTTGAGCTCTTCCTGGTAAGCGTGACCGGACACGTGCACCTCGGCAAGGGACTCGTATATCACCCGGCAGCCGTGGCGGTAAAGGTTGTTTATGACGTTGTACACCATGCGCTCGTTGCCGGGTATTGGCGAGGCGGAGATGATTACCGTATCGTTGTAACCGAGGCGCACTCTGTTCATCTCGTCGCTCGCCATACGAGTGAGCGCGCTCATGGGTTCGCCCTGGCTGCCCGTGGAAATAATGACGAGGTTCTTATCGTCGATATTCTTTATCTTGTCTATATCCACGACGAGGTCGTCCGAATAACGCAGCTCCCCTATCTTCGCCGCGGCGGCGGCTATGTTTATCATGCTCCTGCCGCAGAACGCCACTTTACGCTTGTATTTTACGGCGAGATCGAGTATCTGCTGCACGCGGTGTATGTTGGACGCAAACGTAGCGATGATGATGCGCCGCTCGGGATTATCCGCAAATATGTTGTTGAAGGACGCGCCCACCGTGGACTCGCTCATGGACGAGCCTTTGCGCTCGATGTTCGTGCTCTCGCAGAGGAGAAGGAGCACGCCGCGGTTGCCTATCTCGGCTATGCGCTGGAGGTCTATCACGTTGCCGTCTATCGGCGTGAAGTCCACCTTGAAATCGCCCGTATGGAATACCGTTCCCGCGGGCGTGGTTATGGAGAGCGCACAGCTCCCCGCGATGGAGTGCGAGACGTTTACGAACTCCACCTTAAAGCAGCCGAACTGCACCGTGCTCCCCGGGCGCACGATGTTCAGCTGCGTGTTCTCCACCTTCTGTTCGCGCAGTTTCGCGTCTACGAGAGTGAGAGTTATCTTCGTACCGTATACGGGCACGTTCAGTTCTTTAAGTACGTAAGGAAGTGCGCCGATATGATCTTCATGCCCGTGCGTGAGCACTATGCCGCGTACGCGGTCTTTGTTGGCAAGAAGATAAGACGTGTCGGGGATGACAAGGTCTATTCCCGGCATATCGACATTCGGAAAACACGAGCCGCAGTCGATGACGAGAATGTCACCGGCGTACTCGAGCGCGGTCATGTTCTTTCCGATCTCCCCGACGCCGCCCAGAAAGCTCACTTTGAGCGCGGGCTGATCGGTCTTAGATCTGTGCAAAGTATCCTCCGCTATGATTAAATTGTATTTATCCTGTGGGACGGTCTGCGACCGCTCCCCGTATGTTCCGTAGGATATTATACATTAATCGGAGGCAAATTACAAGTTTATTTCGGCGAAAAGACGAAAAATATTTGACGTATCCTGCGCGTTTTTGAGATTTACGCCGAAAAGGAGCGGATCGAGAGCGAAATCCCTTCCTATCACGCAACCCGAAGCGCTCTGCGTGACGATCTCCCCGGGCAGCACTATGCACGACGATAGCTTTGCCCCGCCCGTCACGACCGCGCCCTCGCCTATTATACAGTTCTCCGTACCGCCGCATACTCTCGCTCCCGAAGCGACGAGATCGCTCCCGACGACGCGGGAACGCGGGCGGAAGATGTGCCTTGCTTCGGGAAATGGCGAGCCGCGTTTAAGATCGAAATTGGCGGCGTAATAGTCGCGCAGATTGCCCATATCCCGCCAATACCCTCGCGAACGCACCGCACATATCCGCCGCCCCAGGCGCAAGAGATAAGGAAACAGGTCTCGGGCGAAATCGAAGGGCACTCCCGCGGGCACATAGCCGAGAGCGCGCGGAGAAAGCACATACGTCCCCGCGTTGGCTATCCCGCGGCGCCCGCTGTTATCCGGCAATTTTTCGCGCACTTCGCGCACGAGCCCGCCGTCCGTGATCACCTCGCCGTACGCGCCGAGATCGTTCACTTCCGTCGTCTCCATCGTGACCATCGCCCCGCCGCGCAGGTGCGCGCCGATAAGTTCCCCGATATCGAGATCGGACAGCGTGTCCGCCGAGCAGACGACGATATCGCCGTCGTATCCTCCGACAGCCGCTTTCACCGCGCCCGCCGTCCCGAGCGGCTCGTCCTCCACCGAATATTCCGCGCGTATGTCGGTATACCCCTCGACGAAACTTACCACGTCGTACGGTCTGTACCCGAGCGCGAAAACGATATCCCTTATCCCCGCGGCTACCAACCGCGATACGACATGATCTATCGCCGGTCTGTTTGCCACCGGCAGCATGGGCTTGCACTTATAATGCGTCAGCGGCATTATCCTCTTTCCGTATCCTCCGGCAAGTACGACAGCTTTCACGCATGATAGTATCTGCGGATAAAAACGGAAGTATGTACGAAGCTTCTATCCCCGCCCGTAAACCGAAATATACGCGAAATATCCGCAATAACGCTATAAGTAAGACGGATGAAATAAATTCGGAATGACCGCGCTTTCAGCGCGGGATAAATAATTCGGGCGGGCACATTATCCATAGTCCCGAAACGGCGGAAGGCGCACAGCGTCGCTATAACGGACAATACACATCTTGTCCCAAGCAAGGGACGGCAGAGAACGGTGCGCAGGGCGACAACAGTCGAGGGAGCGTACCTCAGTCGGCGATGCCCGATAGGGCGAGCCGGAGTACGTGACCGAGAGCGTAGTCGCAATCAGCGCCGTTATATGCCGTCCCAACAGCGGATTAGAAATAAAGCGGAGCTCAGCTCCGCTTTATTTCTAATCCACAACGACCGTTCCGTCGGGGTGTATGTGTATAGTATCCCCCGTCTTTACCGTATTTAAGAACTCTTCGCCCAGCTGATCTATGGCGATCACGGGGCTGTCCTCCCATATTCGGGCAAGGACTATGCCGCTCGCGGCAAGGCTGTCGATGTGCTCGGAGAAGAGGAACGCCGCGGGGGCGATCTTCATCGCGCACACCGTCTGTATCACGAGACCGCCGGTGGTGGAGCCTATCGTTATGGGCAGGCACAAGGCTTTGCCCGTGATGTTCTTGCCGTAGATGTCCGCGTTGTTCTGGTCGGACACTATCACCTGCTTGGCGTTTTTGAGCGCGCTCTTCTGGAACGTCGCGAGAGTGTTCACTCCGCCGTGGGAGACTACGGCTTCGCCCGTCCATTCTCCGCCGGCTATCGGTCTGCCTTTGAACTCTTTCATATCACCTGACCTCCTTTCCCGCGAGAACGTCGAGGATCTCGGCGTCCTTATAGTAGCGCGCTATCGAATACGTGCGCAGCTTGTTGCTGTTGGTCACGATCGCGCGACCCTTTGTCATCGGGTTGTTCGTGTACATGAGCGGACAGATGCTCGTCAGTTTGACGCCCGCGCGCATAAGGCGGGTGTAGTAGCCCGTTTCCGCGAACTTTTTCTTCACCTGCGGGCTCGTAGTCATTATCGTGCGCACGGCGACTTTCTTTCTTCCCGCGGCTTCGAGAGCTTTCTCTATATCGTCCGTCCAGTCGCAGAGCTGCTTGTAGCTGAGGTGCGGGCAGCCTATGAAGCACAGCCCGGGCTTAGCGTCCGGCTTCTTCCACATGACGGGATACGACCTGTAAACGCGCTCGAGCTCCTCGTCGTCTATTATGTACTCTTTGGCGTCGGGCAGGATGAGGCTCTCGCCCTGCTCCACCGCTTCGGGCGTGAGCATATCGATGTGATACAGTCCCACCGCGCCGTTGCTCGCCGTCGCCGCGCCGAAATCTTTGAGATACGCTTTTGCGTCATCCGTCAGCTCCGTGCCGAGGAACCTGTCCAGACCGACGACGTAAGGAACGTCTTCCATGACCTTCATGCCTATCGCGCTGCCGAGCACCTGAGCTTCGGGTTTTTTCGTGGTCTTGACTATCACCTTCCACTTGGCTTTCCTGCCCTCGTCGGTGACAAGTCCGAAATACGGAACGTAGCCTACGATGGAGCCGAAAAGATCGAGCATGCCGCTGTTGCGGTTGCAGCGGGCTCCGAGCACCGAATTGGCGTACACCACCGCGCTGCTCTCCGCCCAGCTGAGCACGTCGCCTTTGGCGGGGATATTGCCCACTTCGTCAAGATAGCAGGTGCAGGTGAACGAATCGGAATCGCGCAAACCTACTTTTTTGAGCTGCTCTTCGTAGTCCGCCTGTTTTTTGTACATGACGTGGAAAGCGATCTTTTCGAGAAGATTGCATTTTACGTTCTCGTAATCCAGCGGGCGCGGGTCTACGGTGAACTTGCCTTCCGTCGTTATACCGGCGTTTATCAGCTTGTCCATCGTCGAGAACAGCGGCTTCATGAGCGCTATGCCGAAGCTGGTCACGAGGTGACCGTCTTTATGGGTGACGGGTACGAGCTTTTCGGCGCCGAATATATCCCCGAACATGACCACGGTCTCCATGACCTTTGCCATGACTTCGCCGCGGGAGCCTTCGAGGACGGCTTTCTGCTCGTCCGTCAGTTTCATTTTATACTCCATGATCCCTCCTTTTACTTATCGTTTTTACCATTGTAACACATCGGCGCGCGTTTGTAAACCCGCGGGCGTTATTTTGCGTAAATTTTCCCTTCGGGTTTATCCGGAGCGGGCGGCAAAACGGTTGCAAACCACCGCGGTATGAGGTATAATCGTTACATGATGAAACTCGTCGCGGCAACGCATAACAAAGGCAAGCTCGCGGAGCTCGAAGAAATGCTCGGCGATATATGCGAGGTGATCCCCGTATCCGACTTTACCGACGTCGAACCCGAGGAAAACGGCGGCTCGTTCGAGGAGAACGCCCGCATCAAAGCGAAAGCGGCGTTCCTTGCGAGCGGTCTGCCCTCTTTCGGAGACGACTCGGGGCTGTGCGTGGACGCGCTCGGCGGCGCTCCCGGGATATACTCCTCCCGCTACGCCGAAAACGCGGAAAAGCGCAACGCGAAACTTATCGCGGCTCTTGCCGATGTGCCCGAGGAAAAGCGCACGGCAAAGTTCGTCTGCCATATCGTATATCTCGACGGTGAACGCGAATTTGCCGTGAGCGGCGAATGCAAAGGACGCATACTTTTCGAGCCGACGGGTAGCGGCGGCTTCGGTTACGACCCTGTGTTCTTTTCGGACGACCTCGGTAAGCCCTTCGGGCTCGCCTCTTCCGAAGAAAAGGATGAAGTATCTCACCGCGGACGAGCCGTCGGAATGTTAAAGAAAAAGCTGAAAGAGATATTCGGCAAGGAGCATATATGAGAGCCATAATACTTTCGGATACGCACGGCAGCAGGAATAAACTCTGCGAGACCGTCGCCGCGCTCGGCGATTTCGACGTACTCGTGCATCTCGGCGACGGCGCGAGCGATCTCGACGCCGTGCGCCCTTACATAAACGCGGATATCATAGCCGTAAAGGGCAATAACGATATATTCACTAATCTTCCCGAGTGGCGCGCGATAGAACTGTGCGGGCAGAAAGTGTACTGCTGCCACGGGCACAATGCGGGCGTCCGCGGCAAGCGCGATACCCTCGCACGCCTCGCCAGGGAAGCTGGCTGCTCGCTGGCGTTCTACGGACACACCCATTCGCAGGCGGACGAAACGATAGACGGCGTGCGCTGCATGAATCCCGGTTCGATAGGATATCCCGTGGGAGGCAGAGCCGTAATCGAGATGACGGACGACGAAGGAGAAACGAATATACGCTTTATAACCGGGCTGTGAGCGCTCTCCCGATTTTTTACAAAATATTCGGATAAGTGCGAAAAATCACCCCGAAAATCGTTGACAAAGATATTCTATTATGATAGAATGCTTAAGCACCGAATGCGAAACGGGTCTTGCGGACTGCCGCGAACGCGCCGACCGGAACGTCAGCTCATGCGGGTGTAGTTCAATGGTAGAATCCCAGCCTTCCAAGCTGGTCGTGTGGGTTCGATTCCCATCACCCGCTCCATTATATGCGCCGGTAGCTCAGCTGGATAGAGCAACGCCCTTCTAAGGCGTGGGTCGGGGGTTCGAATCCCTTCCGGCGTACCACGAACGTTTTATCTGGTGGGTGTAGCTCAGTTGGTTAGAGCGCCAGGTTGTGGCCCTGGAGGCCGGGGGTTCGAATCCCTTCACTCACCCCATTACTTTTTAGGGGTATCGCCAAGCGGTAAGGCACAGGACTTTGACTTCTGCATTCGCCGGTTCAAATCCGGCTGCCCCTGCCATGGAATTTTGCGGAAGCAGCCCTGCGGCACGGAAACGTCCGCGGAAAGTCCGATCGGTAGCGAATATTTATGTTGGGGTGTCGCCAAGCGGTAAGGCTACGGACTCTGACTCCGTCATTCGGGAGTTCAAATCTCTCCACCCCAGCCATTCCATCCATTAGCTCAGCCGGTAGAGCACTTGACTTTTAATCAAGGGGTCCCGAGTTCGAACCTCGGATGGATGACCACTTTGATAATCATATACCGGTACATGCGGAAGTGGCTCAGTTGGTAGAGCGCCACCTTGCCAAGGTGGATGTCGCGAGTTCGAGTCTCGTCTTCCGCTCCAGTAACAACGACGCGGGTCTTCCCCGCAGACATATTTTGCGGAAGTGGCTCAGTTGGTAGAGCGCCACCTTGCCAAGGTGGATGTCGCGAGT
>ERZ1108167.245-NODE-245-length-55449-cov-106.321461_pt1 | contig 55449 bp, 54 predicted proteins | sample MGYA00403703_ERZ1108167 | MGnify/ENA primary metagenome ERZ1108167 (study PRJEB35170, sample SAMEA104062411) | human gut metagenome | biome: human gut; feature: human-associated habitat; material: faeces | place: Denmark | collected 2012-05-11 ...
AAGCGTGACACGCAAGGGAAACAGCCGAAAAGCGCGCTCATTTGCAGTGTTCTATCGGGGTCGGTACCGGGTAGCTCTTATATCATATATACAGGGAGTCATAATGTTTCTCACAGTTAAGACTCATACGCGTATTTGCGACAAAGAACAATCCGACAAGCGCCGCCGCCAAAAGAACGGATACGAGCGATATGCCGTTCATTTCCCAGCCCGCCATGTAAAGAAGTATGCCGGAAAGCACGAGGGCGACGCCGCAGAGCATGCTCACGCCCATCCCCGCGAGCATGGGAAGGATGGTCGCGGGATTATTTTTGACCGCGTCGCGCGGGGTGTTCCAATCGAGACGGGGTTTTTTGAGATCGCGGTAAAGATAGAACTCCGTAGAGCACAGTATCGCCGCGGCGAAGAGCAGCAGAGCGGATATTATCGCGAGCGGGTCGACGACCCCGAGCACAAAACCGCCCGTGACCGAGATACCGACAAGGCTGACGAGCGCGGATATGCTCGCCGGCACTATCGCCGATATGCGTTTCGCCATGAGCTGCGTGCGGTAAGGCACGGGTATGAGTTTGCTGTAGACGAAAGTCTTGCCCTCGCGCGTTATCGCGGTGAGCGCGGAAATATTCATGCCCGCCGTCATAAGCAGTACCATAAACACCGCGCACGGCCACATTATCGCGAATATCATGGTAAGATCGGTTTCGATCGTCTGCCCCGCAACATTCACTTCCGCGGACTCGATACCGCCCATGACTATCATGAATATGCTCATCAATGGCGCGAGCACGCAGCCCGCAAGGCACTGGAAGGAGAAAGACGCGTTGCGCAGCAGCATCCTGAATTCCTTTTTCACGAGCGAGCCGAGAAGTCCCGAACTGACGTACTCCCCTTTCTTTACCGCCCCGCCGCCGTGCTCGGACTGGCGCAGCATGGCGCGCCCGTACATGAGCGCGGATATCGGGAGCAGAACGGCGGCAAGCAGAACGACGCTGCCGAAGAATATCGCGAGGTCGACGGCTGCCGAAGCCGCGACGTTATCCGCTATCAGCCCGCCGGAAAGCGTTCCGAAGCGCGCGAGCGCGAGCAGCGGATAAAAGACGTACAGCGTATGCTCGAGCGTCTGCCTTACGGCGGCGAGCGCCTGTTCGGGATCGGTGACCGCGTCGCCCGCGACCGAAGGCGCGAATACGTTGGCGAACACCATGTAAAGCGTCATGACCGCCGCGAACAGCACGAGCATGAGCACGCCCGCGACCGCGCCGCGGTTACGGAAGAACCCCGCGACGAACGTGAGCGGCACGGAAATTATAGCCGCGAGCAATACCGCCGCAAGAGGCACGAACGCGACCGCGACGATCGCCATCACATAATACGCCGCGGACTGCGCGGCTACTATACCGAACACTATCGCGCCCGGGAGCATGAGCACGGCGGACACGATCGCTTCTTCGACGTACACGACAAACAGTTTCGCGAAAAGCACCGTATTGCTGCTCACGGGCAGGCTGATAAAAAACTCGCCGTCGCGCGAGAAATACATCTGCGACATCACGGCTACCGTCCCGAACACCAGCGTGAGCAGAAAATCGACGGCGAGTAGCATGCCCGTCATCGCCGTCTCGAAACCCAGCCCGCGGGTAAAATATCCGAGCAGCCCGAGCGCGACCGCGATGAAAGACGAGATTATCGCCGCGGCTATCACGCAGCCCGTGAGCGTCATCTTACCGCCGCGTTTGCCCGGAAGGTTCTTGCGGAAAGTCATGCCGAGGAGCAGCTTGGTTATGCGTAGAAATCCGCGCATATCAGACCTCCTGCGCCGTGCCCGCCACGGAAAGGAATATATCCTCGAGAGACTCGTCGCCCTTGGCGGCTTTTATCTCGTCGAGATCGCCGGCGACTATGAGCCTGCCGCCGTTTATGATGCCTATCCTGTCGCATATCTTTTCCGCCATATCGAGGACGTGCGTGGAAAAGAACACCACGTTGCCTTTATCGGCATGCGTGCGCATGATATCCTTGAACTGGCGGACGGACTGCGGATCTAGCCCCACCATTGGTTCGTCGAGCACGAGCACGTCGGGGTCGTGTACGAGCGCGCCCACTATGGCTATCTTCTGCTGCATGCCGTGGCTGTAAGTGCCTATCTGCCTGTCGAACACTTCGCGGAGAGCAAAGCGGTCTATAAGTTCTTCCGAACGCGCCTTTCTGTCCTCCGCGGATACGCCGTACATGTCCGCCATAAAGTCGACGAATTCCCTGCCCGTCAGCTTATCGAACAACACGCCGCTGTCCGTAACGAAACCGATATGCTTTTTAGCTTCTATGGGCGATCTCGTTATATCGCTGCCGAAGACGTTTATGCCGCCCTCGTCGATGGAAAGTATGCCCGTGAGCATCTTTATCGTGGTGGTCTTGCCCGCGCCGTTGGGACCGAGAAAACCGAATATCTCCCCGGCGTTCAACGAAAGATCGAGGTGATCCACCGCCTTTACCTTGTTGCCTGCGTATGTCTTGGATACGCCTCCGAATACCACTTCGTTCAATCGAATATCCGTCCTTTAGATAATATATAAAGATTATACACCGTACCCCCCCCCCGTCAAACGTTTTTCAAACGTTTTCTCATTATTTTTTCGTCGGCGCCGTATACGGAACGACTTTGCGCGGACGGTATCATATACCGTCCGATACCCTGGCAGCCACATCGAGCGCAAGGGTTATCATCTCCGTAAACGAGCTTTCGCGTTCGTCCGCGCCCAGCGACGCACCCGCAAGGGGCAGATCGCTCACGGCGAGAACGGCGAGAGCGTCTTTGCCGAGCTTGCGCGCGATGGCGTACAGCATAGCCGTTTCCATCTCGACCGCGAGAGCGCCGCGTTTTTTCCATTCGAGCGCGTGCTCGGGCGGCGAGTAGAACACGTCGGACGAGTAGACCGCACCTCCGACCGCAGGCAGATTGCGCTCGATCGAACTCTTCCTGGCGAGATCCGTCAGCCGCGCGGACGCAGGTATGTTCTCGTAACGCGAAGCACCGAAAAACTTCACCGAATCGGAATCGGTGGCTGCGGTGAGCGCGATGACGATATCGCGCAATCTGAGCCCGTCCGAATATCCTCCCGCGCTGCCCGCGCGGATGATGCTCTTTACGCCGAAGAACTCGAACAGCTCGTAGGCGTAAATGCCCATGGACGGCATGCCCATACCGCTCGCCATCACGGACACGCGCGACCCGAAGTAATACCCGGTGTAGCCCTGCACGCCGCGCACGTCGTTGACGAGACGGGCGTCGGTCAGGTAATTCTCCGCTATGAACCGCGAGCGCAAAGGGTCTCCCGGCATAACGACGACGGGGGCGAAGTCCCCCGCTTCCGCTTTGATGTGCGGCGTTGACATTTTACATTCTCCCCTTATCCAAGAACAAAAGGCGGAACGATCCGCCTTTGCACGGAACGTCAGCGTTCCTTTTTTGCCTTTTTCTTTTTAGCCGCCGCGCTCTGCTTGAGCTTGTAAGACGCAAGATCGGTGAGCGGAGCAGCCTTCTTTCCGTCGCGGCGAAGGAGCTCCACCGCGAGATCCATATACGCCATCGAGCCCTTGCTCGTCGGGTAATACTGCACGACGGGCAGACCGTAGCTGGGCGCTTCGCCGAGCGTCACGTTGCGCGGTATACGCGTTTTGAACACGCTCTTGCCGAACCACTTGAGTATCTCCTGCGCGACCTGATTGGACAGGTTGCTTCGCCCGTCGTACATCGTCATGACCACGCCCTCTATCTCCAGCGCGTGATTGAGGTGCTTTTTGACGAGCTTGACGGTATTCATGAGCTGCGCTATGCCTTCGAGCGAGAAGAAGTCGCCGGGCATGGGTATGAGCACCGAATCCGCCGCCGTGAGCGCGTTCACCGAAAAGACGTTGAGCGAAGGCGGACAGTCGATGAATATGTAATCGTATTCATCGCGGACGGGCGCGAGCGCTCTGCGGAGCACTTTTTCGCGCGATTCTTCCAGGCTCATGAGTTCCACGTCCGCTCCCGCGAATTCTATATTGGCGGGGACGACCTGCAAATTCGGCACCGTCGTGCCGCACACGGTGTCGCGCACGGTGGCGTCGCCCATCATCACGTCGTATATCGTGCGTTTAAGGTTATCCTTATTGTCGCCGACTATGCCGAAACCGCTCGTCGTGTTCCCCTGCGGGTCTATATCCACGACAAGCACTTTATATCCCATCAGCGCCACGAACGCGCTGAGGTTGATGCAGGTGGTCGTTTTGCCCACGCCGCCCTTCTGATTGGAGATCGCTATAACCTTTGCCACGGCAAGCACCCTCCCCGGTGCAATTCAATAGTAACAAAATGCGCGCGTTATGTCAATGGATTACGCACAAATGCGGGAAAAATTTGTCTTGTAAAGGTATCTCATGTCCGCGCGCTCTTTTTTCTTGCTTCCGAAGGAGTCATGCCGAACTTCTTTCCGAATACGGAAATAAAGCGGCTCACGGAAGGAAAACCGCATTCCGCGGATATATCCGTTACGCGCATATCCGTACCGAGGAGCATATCGTGCGCACGTTCGAGGCGATAGTGTATCAGGAAATCTACGGGCGAGGTATGCAGGTATTTACGGAATATATCTCCCGCGCCGCTGCGGCAGACGTTGCCCGCCCGCGCGATATCGTTAAGACTCACCTTTTCGCCGTAGTTAGCGCATATGAATGCGAGCATACCGCGCAGCGACGACAGCGCGGCGTTCCCCCTGCCTTCCGAAGACATGCGCAGTTCATCGTCGCGGTAAAGGACGCTCCATATCGAAAACGCGCACGCCATTGCGTCCAATACAAAATTGCCGCAGCTTGCCGCCGAGTGCATGGACTCCATGAGCGATGCTATCCTGCCGCCGCTTTCACCCGAGAATATCCTGTACGGGCAGGAACGATTATCCGTCACTGGCAGTATATACTTTTCCGTGAGCCGCTCGGGGCAAAGCGTAAAAGGATCGATAAGAACGCAAAGAAAATCGCAGTCCTCTCCGTCAGAAAAACCGTAATGCAACCTGTCCGAATTGACGAATATGACGCTCCCTTCGCCGAGCTCGACGACATTCCCGTCGACAAAAAACTTCATGCCGCCGCGATATGCGTAAACGAGCTCGATATCGTTATGCCAATGCGCGGTCTCGGAAAAACCGGGATACGACGAAAGCCTCCCGCGCTTCACATAAACGCGTATCTCCGACGAGTTATATTTTACGTTTTCCGAACGGTCTGCCCTGATCTCCGCCATGATCCTCTCCGTTTTTGGCATATATTTATATATTTTCGTGAAATATGGGTAGCATTTAACGCGAACCATGATATATAATTATATTGTAAAACGCAAACGGACAAATGTCAAGCGCAAAACACGGGTACCCGGTACCGACAAAGGAGGGACTATGATAAGAATAGAAAACGATACAAAAGTAAAAAGATTCGAGCTTGCCAATGAACACGGGCGCATGATCACAAGAGCGCGCTACTGCGACGACGGAACGATAGAGATAACGAACGCGCCATTTCTTTACGAGGGCAGGTCGGAAACGATAGTGCTCGGTCGCGGCGAGACCGCGGCGGTGATAGATCTCGTGCTCGGGCTCAAAGATCTCGGCTTCTCCGTGGCACAAAAAACGGCGGCGGAAACGCTCGGCGGCAGATGAGCGATGATACGGACCCCATCCGGCTCCGCTCAAAAAACGGAGCGGCCTCCCTTCGGGGAGGCTTTTTCTGTTCCGTTCTTTATATATGCGCGCCAACGGAAACGGCACGAGCAAAAGCTCGTGCCGTTTCCGTTGGCGCGCCGTGAGGAGTTCGAATCCCCAACCTTCGGTTCCGTAGACCGACGCTCTATCCAATTGAGCTAACAGCGCATATATTTTATTGTATAGGATTTGTCAAACTCCTCACGGCGCGCGCCGCCGTAAGTCGAACGCAGCGACGCGGTATCGCCCGCTTCGTACCGATTGCAATTTATTATAATATTCTCGGGCGCGTTTGTCAAGAAGAAATGGCGGGTAAAATAAATTTATTTACATTCAAGCGCCCGCGGGGACAAGCCGCCGCGGGCGCTTCGTTCACGCGGGCATGAGCACTTTGCTCCGTTCCCCGCCGAGCGGAGCGAGTATGGCTTTGCACGAGATATGATAAGCGGCGGCGAAGTAACAGCCGTATATCGCGGCATAGACGAGCGGTACGGATAAGCCGATGACGTACAGCATGGCGCTCACGCTTCCCGCAACGAACTCGCTTATCATCGTACATATCGCAAGCGCGGGGATCGTCATGAGCAGAGGCAGAACGAGAGGCGCGCCGAGCAACACGGCGAGAGAATACATGAGCGACCTGCCGCATGCGCGCCGCGTTTGCCCCAGCACGGAGAGGATACCGTAACGCCTGCGCTCCGCGGGGATATCCGACATTATTCTTAGCGACAGCAGAGCCATGGACATCAGCATGAAAGTCATGCCGAGGAACAGGCAGGTCACGAGTATGACGGAAAACTGCGTGTTCACGCTGTCCACACCCTTGTAACGATTGCTCAGCGGCATAATGTCGATGCCGTACAGTTCGTCCTTTTCGGTAAACAGCGCGTCATACTCCGCGGGGAGATAGCCGCAGTTCATATGCAATTTTTCGGCGAACACGTCGCACTTCGCGGCAACGCCGTCGGGCACCACTATCACGCCGTGATCGTTGAAATAAGGTTGACCCAGGCTGTCCATACATTCGGTGCCGACGTTACGCCAGCCCTCGAGAACGAGCGTTTCGCCGCCTATAACGCGCGTCTCGCCCGCCTTTATATGCCCGTCGTAATAGCTTTCGTAAACGGGCATCCCCTCTTCGTCGTGATCGGACACATAAGAGTTGCCGAGGATATAGAATCCGCCGTCCGACACTTCCGCGACATCCTCCCCGAACGCTTCAAGCACGAGCGCCGCCTTGCTTTCGGCAACGACGAACATTTCCAGCTCCTCGGTCAAAGCATTGTCCGCCCAGCAAAGATCGTACGTTATGACGCGGTCTACATGCGTGAACTTCTCCGCCTCTTCTACCGCCTGTTCAGCCGTCGTGCCGTATATGTGATAATTCGTATCGCGGATATCCGCATACCATGTACCCGTTACGTCGAAAGTCCTTTCCGTCTCGGATAAAAATATATGGTGCAGAGAAAACGCGAAATCGGAAAGGAGCACGGCAAGCGTCATGAGCAGCGCCACGATGCCCATCACGGCGGCATTGCGGTCCATCGCTGCAGCCATCCCGCGGCTGCGGACGAGGTTCATGCCCTTATAAGCGCGGTCGCGGTAATTTTCGCACTGCGGCGCGGTCCGAGGTACGACAGCCCCTGCCGCCGCGGGGACAGGCGTCCCGCAGCGCTTTTCGCGGCGGACGACCCGCTGCAGCCATATACTGCGCAGCCCCATATGGAACACGACGATCGCCGCCATGAGCCCGAGAAAGCCGCCGCCTATCGCGGCGCATGTGAATGCCGTTGCCGCGACGGATCCGTCCCAGACGAACAACACGTTGTACATCACGACCGCCATGAACACGCAAAGCCCGACGATCGAGCAAAGCATGACGGCGGAAACGACCGCCTCCGATTTCGGGAAACGCGGCATACGCTTAGCCTTGTCCGATCCGCGCACGAGAGCGCACAGCTTCGCGCGCATGAGCATAACGCCCGACCACGCGACCGCGATAACGAATATCCCCGCCCACTCCGCTGCCGTAATCCATATGCCCGCGGCGTGCATCACGAGCGGCGGCATACCGTTGCCCATTATCCCGCACACGATGCCGTTCAGCGCATAAAACACGCCCACGCCGAGCGCTCCGCCGACGACGCAGGACAACAGCCCCACGACCGCGTTCTCGGTCACGAACACTGCGAGGACGCGCCTCTTTTTCATACCGAGGAGCATATACGTGCCGAACTCGCGCCGTCTGCGTTTGAGCAGATAAGACGTCGCGTAACATACGATAAAGCATACGATACAGACTACGGCAACGATGAAGGGCGTTACCAGCCGCGTTATGCCGTCGCGCAGGTCCGCGTCGTCGCGCGCGTACTCGTACAGATCGGGCGAAAAGAGCACGTTGTTCACCGCGAACATCAGCGCGACGGTGAACATCACGGTGATAAAGTATATGACGTACGTCGACGTCTGGCGTTTGATATTGCGGAAAGAGAGCTTTAACGTCATGCGCCGTCACCCTCCGAAAGAAGATATACGCTCGCGCGTTCGGGCCGAAGGACCGTGCGCACGGACATATAGTACGTTATGCCGAGATAACACGCGAATATGGCGACGTATACGAGAGGGACCGCAAGCCCCACGGCGAACATGCCGCCGTACACGACGCCCTTGACCTGCTCGCTCAACATAGCGCATATGCCAAGTATGGGGAACGTCGTGAGAAGAGGCAGCGCGAGCGGCAACGCGAAGAATCCGAACAGATCGCGCCGCAGCATGCGCCGCCTGTCGCGCTCGCACATGCCGAGCACGGACAGTATCGCGTAACGCCGCCTGTCTTTGCCCGCGTCCGCCGTCACGCGCAGCGAGAGCAGCGCCATGGACATCATGGTGAACGTACTGCCGAGGAACAGCGCCGCGATGAGCGCCGAGGACATCACCGCGGCGATCTCTCCGCGCTCTTCGAATATGCTGTATATATCCCCTTCCAGACCTGCTTTTTCCGCAGTTTCATGCCACTCGGGCGGCAAAGTGCCGTCTATATTCATGAGCAGATAGGTGTTTTCAAGGCGGGACATTGCCTCTTCCGAAGAAGCCAGAGCGTCGTCTATAACAAGATAATGCGACATGTCCAACACATTGTCCGTACTGATATGCGCTACGGAACCGAACGTCAGCGTTTCGCCGTATACCGTGAGTTCGCCGTTCTCGTCGACCGGCGGCCGCACATCGGAATATACTCCGTGCAGGAGATAAACAAAGCTGCCCGGGGATACGTCCACGGTCGGTTCTCCGTAATATGCGAGCAATTTATTGGCGTCGCTTTCGCTCATCGCCTTGCAATAACTCTCATCCGTTTCGTAGACGTCGTAACGGATGACCGTTTCCGGCTCGGCGTACTTTTTCGCTTCGTCTGCAAGCTCTTCGGGAGTGATATCATACTCATGACCGCTGCGCCACATGACTCTGACGTCGAAATCGATCGTATTTATCGATTCTACGAGGATGTAGCGCAAAGCGGTCATGAAGCACGTCAGCATGACGGCTATCGTCATGATGACCGCGATGAGCCCCGTGATAACGGCGTTGCGGTCCGCCGAACGCGCCATGCCGCGGCAGCTCATGAGCGCGCCCGCGGAATACGCGGCGTCCCTGTACTCATAGGACGGAGCGTCTCCGTCCCCGCGTTTCGGGAGCTTTTTCATGATCTTCCGAAGAGGCAGTCCGCGCAGCCCGTAATAAGCCAGGAACATGCCCGCGAATATGGCGAGAGCGAAAGCCACGACCACGGGAGCCGCGGTGTCCTGCCCGAAGCCTCCGAACATCGCCGCGGACAGCACGGCGAATATCACGACGAAAGAGCCGATCACGACAACGAGCCCGGTCACGGACATCGCGGCGTTGACGCGCGGAGTATATTTCTTGCGCAAGCCGCGTTTGCCGTGCACGAGCTCGCTTATCTGCGCCTTTTTAAGGATACGCGACGACCACGCTATCGCTATCGCGAAAATGACTATCCACTCGATGAACGCGATGAACAGATATATCGGGTCGAACGCGAGCGGCGACATGCCGTTGCCCATGAGCCCGCAGACCATTATGTTGAATACGTAAAACAGTCCCACCCCGAGCGCGCTGCCCGCAAGGAAGGATATCAGCCCCACGAGGCTGTTCTCCGCCACGAACAGCGAGAGCAGTTTACCGCGCGGCATGCCGAGAAGAAGATACGTGCCGAACTCGCGCCTGCGGCGGTCGAGCAGCCAGCTCGTCGTATGGCAGACGATAAAGCACACGACCGCGGCGACGATGACGCTCGTCGACCGTATCGCGGGTATCGCATAACCGAATATTATGCCGCCGTAAGAACTCAGCTCACGCGAAAACAACACGCCGTTGGACGCCAGCATAAGCGCGGCGGTGAGCGCCACGGTAACGAAATACACGCTGTACGTCGAAACGCGGCGTTTTACGTTGCGCAGCGCGAGCTTAAACGGCATAGCTCTCACCTCCCGCGGCGGCGTTTATCTCTACGACTTCGCGGTACAGTTCCTCGTCCGTCTTGTCACCGCGGCGCACCTCGTTGAACAGTCTGCCGTCGCGGAGGAAAAGCACGCGCGTCGCATACGACGCCACCGCGGGATCGTGTGTGACCGTAAGTATCGTCGCGCCGTAAGTTTCGTTCATCATGCGAAGCAGCCGCATGAGGTTACGGGAGTTGCGCGAGTCCAACGCGCCCGTGGGTTCGTCCGCCATGATGAGCGAGGGTTTGCCGATGAGCGCGCGTGCGCATGCGGTGCGCTGCCGCTCGCCGCCCGAAAGCTCGCTCGGGAATTTGCCCGCAAGCTCCGTCAGCCCGAAGGCGCGCATGATCTCCCCCGCTTCTCTTTCGATATCGTAACGCGGCGTGCCGCGCAGAGTGAGCGGCAGTATGATGTTCTCGTAAGCGGTGAGCGTATCGAGAAGATTATACTCCTGGAACACGAACCCCAGCTTTCTCCCGCGATATACGGACAGCTCTTCTTCGTTCATCTCCGTGACGTCCCTGCCGTCCACGTATATCTTGCCGCCGCTCACGGTGTCTATCGTCGCTATAAGGTTGAGCAACGTTGTCTTGCCCGACCCGGACGCGCCCATGACCGCGACGAATTCGGACGGCTGCACGCCGAACGTTATCCCCGCGAGAGCTTTCGTCGCCACTCCGCCTTTTCCGTACACCTTTACAACGTTTTCCAGTCTGAGGATATCCATGCGTATCCCTCCTTTCGCTTATATTGTAACACGGGATATCCGTTTTGTCCATACGGCGGGAAAAAGTTTTTCATTACAAAATTGTAATGAAATATCCTTGCGCGGCGTTTCACCGCAAAAAGAGAAAGCAAAAATGCTTTCTCTTTTTGCTGACGCCGCGCTTCGGTTTTGACGGAATATCCGTCGTCTTTTCGGGCGGTCAGCACCTCTTGCGCCCTTACGGGCGCTTTCTCCCCTGACCATCAGCCGAGCCGCCCTGTGGCGGCGAACACGAAGGTATCAGGGGCGACTCCAAGAAGACCGCGCTTTGCGCGGAATAAATTCACGGGCGCACGGAACGGAATTTCAGGGTGAATACGGTGTTGCCCGGTTCGGAACGAGCGGAAATATCTATATCCAGCGAGTCGCACATCCTTTTGCAAAGGTAAAGCCCGAGACCGGTGGACTTTTTGTTGCGCCTGCCCGTAACGCCCGTGAAACCTTTGTCGAAGATACGGGGCAGGTCGCAGGCGGGGATGCCTATGCCGCGGTCGCGCACCGTAAGCGTCGTGCCGCCGTCCGCTAATGCGGAAGATATCTCTATCTCCGCGGCTCCGCGGGCATACTGCACGGCGTTCATGAGCAGCTGGCGGAGCACGAACGCCAGCCACTTGGGATCGGTATACACGCTGCCGACGACGTCCGTGCGCACGGAAGCGCCCGCGTCTATGAGCATGCGTTTGTTGTCGCCGAGAACTTCGCTCACGACGGCGGAGAGGTCGCAGCGGCGTATCAGCTTATCGTTTTCCGCATGGTCGCTCTTGGCGAGATACAGAGCGCGCTCGGTATGATCGAATATGCGGTCCGCCTGCTTTTCGATCTCACGGAAATCCTCGCCGTCGCTACGCGAGCAGATGAGCCTTATCGCCGTGAGCGGGATCTTGAGCTCGTGCACCCATTCTTCGGTGTCCTCTTTGCGTTCTTCGGCGGCGGCTTCGGCGGCGCTCACGCGCTCTATAGCCGCCCTGCTCTGCAGGCGCATGATCTCGTAATACAAACGGTCCTCGACGCGCGTCGGCTCGGGGACTATTTCGGACAGCAGAAACTTGTCCTCTGCGGAAAGGACCACCGAACGCACGCGCGCCACACGCCGTTTTTCCGAAACGTAACCCACGGCAAGATACGCCGCAAGCGCCGCGATCCAGCCCGCGGCTATCACCGCCGCGATATACCACTCCGCGCTGAAACCCGTAAAAAGCGCCACGGCTATGATACCGCATATATTGAGCACTACCGGAACGGTCTTGTCCCATAACCAACGCCCGAACGTCATTTTTCTCCCCCTTTCAGCACATAGCCTTCGCCGCGCACGGCTTCGAGCGAGACTCCCGCGCCTATCGCCGCCAGCCTGCCGCGCAGGCGGTATATCTCCACGCGGAGAGTGTTCTCGCCCACATACTCCTCTCCGTCCCACAGGCATTCCGTGAGTTCGCGGCGGGTAACGACTCCCCTCTTTTCCATCAGCCTGCGCAGCAGCAGGAACTCGCTGCGCGACAGTACCGTCGACCCGCCTGCGGCGCTTGCTTCCATACGGGTAACGTCGAGCGTTATGCCGAGGCAGGTCACACTGCTCTTCTCGGGCACGCGCAGCAGCCGCGCTATGCGCGCGAGCAATACGCCCGGATCGAAGGGTTTGCGGATATAGTCGTCCGCCCCCGACGCGAAGCCCTTGAGTTCGCTCTCCGAGCTTTCCAGCGCGGTGAGAAAGACTATCGGGCAGTCGTGCGTGCGGCGCACCGTTTCGCATATATCGTAACCGCTCGCACCCGGCAGACCTATATCGAGCAGCGCAAGGTCGTAAGCGCCGCTTATGTTGTCGCCGCAGCAGCCGTTCACGACGTCGTAGCCGTGCGCCGTCAGCAGCCGTTCTATCTCGCCGTATACGGCGTCGTCGTCTTCGATAAGAAGTATAACGCTCATATCCTCTCCCTTCGGGTACTTTGTCATATCATAGCACATAAACGCACTGAGCGCAAATCCTTTTCGGACTTGCGCGCAAAAACCCCGTGCCGAAAAACGCCCCGCTTAACGGACAGGCACGCGGAAAAACCGCATTGAGAAAGGGCGTCCCTTTTGCGGGGCGCCCTTTCGGGGTACTTATATCTGGTCGCGGTTGAGACACATACGGTTTATTATCGAAAGCACGAACAGGACGGCTGCGGAAACGCAGAACGCTACGAATGCCGTCGAGGGCTTTGCCGAGCACGACGAGAGATACATGATGCCCGCCGCGGCGTAGAGCGCGGCGCCGAGCAGAAACAGCAGCGAGCGGAACACAAAGCCTTTGTCCTTATATCCGTCGAACTTGAACGTACCTGCGAGGCGCGAAGCCGTTTTGCCCGTGAAGAACGAGAGCGTGAACACATACTTGACCGTCAAAATGAGCAGCGCCGCCATATAGACGATGCCGAATATCGATACCGTCACATCCGGTCCTTCTCCTTCGCCGAACACGCTCGCAGCGAGATCCAAAGCGACGCCCAGCACTTCCGAGCCCTTGCCGCTATAACCTTCCGATATCCCGAAGGGGAACATCAGGAAACATATCGCCGCGCACGCGCATATGCCCGCGTTCGTAAGAAGTTTGAGTATGCTGCCGAGCTTAGCCAGCCGCCTGCCCGCGAACACGAGGTTCTGCAACAGGCACACGCCGAGCGCGGCTGCGGCGAGCATCAGGCAGAGGAAAGTTCCCGAGCCTTCGCCCACGAAGTCGCCGTAATAACCGATGCGTCCGGTGAACCACATCATGCCGACCGCGCCGAACGTCACCGCCGCGAAGCCCGCCATGCTGAAATTGCGCCCGCGCACCATACCGACGATGAAACGCAGCACCGCGATCACGGCGGCTATCGCCACCACAACGGCTGCCAGAAGATACGTCCCCACCAGCAGTATGCGGCATACGGGCTCCACAATCGCGGCGATGTTCGACGGATCGAATTCCGAGAACATATCGAGTATCCCGCCCGTGAAGAAATTATAGATATCCGTGTAGTTCGTGACCAGCCCGAACGAGCCGCCCTCGGCGGGCGTCATGGTCAGCGGGTCGAGAGCCGTGCCCTCCGCCGAGAACATATTGCCCATGAGCATCATATAGACGGTCACGCCTATCGCCGCGAGCACCGCTATACCGCTTATAAGGCTCATCAGCGTCTGCGCTACCGTGCGCTTGGGCGCGCCCGTTTCGGCGGGTACGTCCGCGCCGCGCTGTTTGCCGGCTATGAGCCCTCTGTCCGCCGAACTCACTTCGGGGGCTTCTTCGTAACGGGAGGAAGAGACCGTACGCTTTTCCGTCCAGCCGCACGAATAGCACGCGCTGCCGTCAGGCGGGAGAGGTACTCCGCACCTCGGGCAGTACTGCCGCTTCATCGGCGCACCGCAGTAGGGGCAGTAATTTTCGTTGCCTGCGTCACGATGACAATTTCTGCAGATCATATTCCGATCGATACTCCTTACGCTTTATCGGTACCGCCGCGGCATACGCCGGGCGCCGAGGAACTTTGCGGGAAAGGCGATCGCCTTCCGCATGTCCGCGGCCGCATAAGGCGGCACACCCGTGATGTTTCCCCGTGCGCACGGTTTTATACCTTGCGCACTCCCTTTCCCCGATAATTATACAATGTTAAAGGGCTGCCTGTAAAGAGGAAGCCCTTTATAATCAGATTAAAATTTGATTAAATGTTATCAGACCAATTCGATTATCGCCATCTCCGCGGCATCACCGCGGCGGAAGCCGTTCTTCAGCACGCGGGTGTAACCGCCCTTCGTGCCCGTCTCGGTCGCGCGTTCGTCATACTTAGGCGCATATTCGTTGAATATTTTTTCCACGAGCGGATGATTGATCCTGCCCGCGCGCACCCTGTATGCGCTCTTGGACTCGGAGAAGCCCTTCTGCTCCTTGCGCTCGTAAACGACCGCCATGATCGCTCTGCGCGCCGCGAGCTTGGTGGGACCGTCGTTGATGAGCTCGATCTTGTACTCCTCTACGGTCACATTGCCCTTCTTGTCCTTCTTCTTGCGCTGGCGGGTCTCCACCTTCTTGACGGTGTCCTTATAGCTGTTGATCGCCTTCGTAAGAAGTTTCTCTGCCATCTTCTGGACTTCCTTGGCTCTGTCGACCGTAGTCTCTATCCTGCCGTGCCAAAGAAGATCGGTCACCTGCGAGCGGAGGAGCGCCATTCTTTTATCTGTAGCTTTGCCTAATTTCCTGTTTTCCATGATTATCGTGATTCCTTGTTTTTATTGATCATTCCTCACTGCTCTTGAGGTCGAGACCGTAACCGCGCAATTTGGCGATGACTTCGTCGAGGCTCTTCCTGCCGAGGTTACGCACTTTGAGCATATCCTCTTCGCTGCGCTTGGTGAGATCCTCCACGGTGTGGATGCCGGCGCGCTTCAGGCAGTTGTAGCTGCGCACGGACAGATCCATATCCTCGATGCTCATCTCGAGCACCTTCTGCTGGCGGTCCTCCGGGCGGGACACGAGTATGTCCATGCCCGCGAACATATCCGAAAGATTCGCAAACAGACGGATGTGATCCTCTATCGCGCGGGCGGCGAGCGAGAGCACGTCTTTGGCGCTCAGGCTTCCGTCCGTCTTGACCTTTATGGTGAGTTTATCGTAATCCAGACTCTGTCCCACGCGCGCATTCTCCACCGCGTAGCTCGCGGCTTTGACGGGAGTGAAGATCGCGTCGATGGGGATGTAACCGATGGGCTTGGACAGATCTTTGAGATGACCCGCAACGACGTAACCGCGGCCCTTGGCGACCGTGAGTTCCATGTCGAGGTTGGCGCCGTCGTCCAGCGTGCAGATATACATCTCGGGATTCAGGATCTCTATCTCGGGGTCGGTCACTATATCCTTTGCCGTGACCACGCCCGGTTCGCTGCGCGTGAGCCTCAGCGTTTTGGTTATCGTGTTGTCGTCGTACTTCGCCTTGAGGTTGAGACCCTTGAGGTTGAGTATGATCTCCGCAACGTCTTCCTTTACGCCGGGGATGACGCTGAACTCGTGGCTCACTCCGCTGATCTGGATACCGACTACCGCCGTGCCGGGAAGAGCGCTGAGAAGCACTCTCCTCAGGCAGTTGCCGAGCGTGATGCCGTACCCTCTTTCCAGCGGCTCCGCCACGAACACGCCTTCGCGCAGATCCGCGCTCTCTTCGATGGTGATCCTGGGTTTCTCGATTTCCATCATAATATTCATGTCTCCTTTCCGTCTGCGGTTGCTAACATAAAACGCCGAGACGGATCGCGATCGCTAAATTCAAGCGGATCGTCGTTCCCGCATAACGCGGCTGCTTCGGATTACTTGGAATACTTCTCGATAATGAGCGATTCCGTGATGTTCGCGTCGATATCCTCTCTCTTCGGCTCCTCGAGGATCTTGCCCGTAAGGGATGCGGTATCGAAGCTCACCCACTTGGGCATCGTGATCTTCGCGTCTTTGAGCGCGGTGAAGCAAGCCTTGTTCTTCTTGCTCTCTTTGATGGATATCTCGTCGCCCACCTTGACCTGGTAGGAAGGGATGTCCACCACCTTGCCGTTGACGGTGATGTGACCGTGATTGACGATCTGGCGGGACTGCGAACGGGACGCGCCTATGCCCATGCGGTACACGACGTTGTCCAGACGCTTCTCGAGAAGCGCGAGCATGTTCTCGCCGACGACGCCCTTCATGCGCTCCGCTTTGTCGTAGTAGCTGCGGAACTGACCTTCGAGCACTCCGTAGATACGGCGCGCCTTCTGCTTCTCGCGGAGCTGCATGCCGTATTCGGACACCTTTTTCCTCGACAGTCCGTGCTGTCCGGGAGGAACGGGGCGGCGGTCCATCGCGCACTTCTTGCCTTCCGCCGTGCAACGATCGCCTTTAAGATATAACTTCTGACCTTCTCTTCTGCACTGTTTGCAGCTGGGGGATGTATTCTTTGCCATATTACCTGCTCCTTAAACTCTTCTGCGCTTGGGCGGTCTGCAACCGTTGTGAGGGATGGGCGAAACGTCCGTTATCGCCGTCACCTTGATGCCGCACGCTTCGACGGCTCTTACCGCCGATTCGCGTCCCGCGCCGGGGCCCTTGACGAACACTTCCGCGCTGCGCATGCCCGAATCGTAAGCGATCTTGGCTGCCTTCTCGCAGGCGAGCTGAGCCGCGAACGGCGTGCTCTTCCTGCTGCCGCGGAGACCCGTGGCGCCCGCGCTGGACGCCGTCACGGTGTTGCCGCGCTCGTCCGTTATCGTGATGATCGTATTGTTGAAAGAAGCCTGGATGTGTACCTGACCTTTGTCTACACCCTTCGTGATCTTCTTCTTACCTGCCGTTTTCTTAACTGCCATTGTTCGTTACGCTCCCTTAAGACTTCTTCTTCCTGCTGACCGTGCGCTTGGGTCCCTTGCGGGTGCGCGCGTTCTGCTTAGTGCTCTGTCCGCGAACGGGCAGTCCCTTTCTGTGCCTTATGCCGCGATAGCATCCTATCTCCATAAGACGCTTGATGCTGAGCGATACGTCGCGGTGAAGGTCGCCTTCCGTAACGACGTTGTGGTCGATGTATTCTCTGAGGCGCTGAACTTCGTCCTCGGTGAGATCCTTGACGCGCGTGTCCGGATTTACCTCTGTCGCGGCGAGGATCTTATCCGCCATCGGACGTCCGATGCCGTAGATATAGGTGAGCCCGATCTCGACGCGCTTTTCTTTGGGCAGATCGATACCTGCAATTCTTGCCATTGTTCTCTCCTGAAATGATAAAGTGATATATGCTGTTATGCCTTACGTCCCGGCGCCGTGGAATGTCGGCTCATGCCGCGGAAGATAAGGATCGTTTTCCTGCTCAGCCCTGTCTCTGCTTGTGTTTGGGATACTTGGAGCAGATGACCATTACTTTGCCGTGCCTTTTGATGACCTTGCATTTGTCGCACATGGGTTTGACGGAAGTACGTACTTTCATAATATTTCTCCTTGAAAAACTGTTTTTGTGGATCAGGACTTGTTACGGTAGGTTATGCGCCCGCGCGTTATGTCGTACGGGGACATCTCTACTTTGACAGAGTCGCCTTCGAGTATCTTGATGTAATGCTGACGGATCTTGCCGGATATCGTGGCGGTGACTATGAAGCCGTTAGTCAGCTTTACCTTGAACATCGCTCCGCGAAGGCACTCTATTACTACGCCTTCCGCTTCGATCGCATCCGATTTGGACATATACCCTCCATTAAGACGAAATACCCAGTCTTGCGACTGCGCTCGCTACATCCGCGTCCGTTGCGGGGAGTTCCACTTCCCGCCCCGTGCTCCTGATGTGCCTGACGTTTTTACTCTTCGGACGTGCAAGTTTGTGACGGACGCCGTCCACGCACAGCGCGTATCCCCTGTCGTCGTAGCCGACAACGAGATATACCCTGCCCGCGTCTCCGCCCGCTTTGCTTATGACCGCGCTTACCTTACGCATCGCTCACTCCGTCAGTATCTCGCAGCCGTCCGCCGTCACGAGAACGGTGTTCTCGTAATGCGCCGCGGGCAGCCCGTCTACGGTGCGGCACGTCCAGCCGTCGGAGTCTATCTTTACCTTCCACGTGCCCATCGTTATCATGGGCTCGACGGCAAGACACATCCCCGCTTTCAGCACGGGTCCCGTGCCGGGACGTCCGTAATTCTCGACGGTGGGATCTTCGTGCATTTCCCGCCCGATGCCGTGACCGGTCATCGCGCGGACGACTCCGTATCCCGCAAGCTCCGCCGTCATCTGTATCGCATGCTGAGCGTCGCCCAGCCGCGCGCCCGCTCTTATACGGGAGATCCCGTTATAAAAGCATCTGCGCGTCACGTCTATCAGCCGCTGTTTTTCGTCGCTTACCCTGCCGACGGCGTACGTCCTCGTGGCGTCCGCGCAGAAGCCGTTCAGCTTCAGCACGATATCCACGCTGACTATCTCGCCTTCCGCGAGACGCCTCAGCGAAGGTATGCCGTGTACGACCACGTCGTCTATGGAGATGCATGCCGCGGCGGGATAACCCTCGTACCCCTTGCAGGGCGCCGTCGCTCCGAGCGAGAAGATCTTCCTCTCTATCTCGGCATTCAGCTCCATCGTGGTGATCCCCGGCGCGACCAGCGGGGCTACGACGCCGAACACTTCTTTCAGCGCCGCGCCCGCTTCGCGCATTTTCTTTATCTCCCCGGCATTTCTTATCGGTATCATCCGAGTACCTTTCTTATCTCCGCAAAGACTTCGTCCGGAGTGCCCATGCCGTCTACGGTGACGAGCAGTCCTTTGGACTTGTAGTAGTCGATGAGAGGCGCCGTCTGCTCCGCGTACACCGAGAGGCGGGACTTGACCGTCTCTTCCATGTCGTCCATGCGCTGGTGCATCTCGCAGCCGCACTTGGGGCATACCGAGCTGTCTTCCAGCGTGGAGACGTGGGCGGTGTAGCCGCATTCGACGCAGCTCCTTCTGCCGCAGATCCTGTCCGTCAGAACGGCATGATCCACGTCGATGTCTATGACCTTGTCTATTTTTACGAGACCGTCCAGCAGCTCCGCCTGATGGGTGTTGCGGGGGAAGCCGTCGAGAAGGAAGTCCTTGAACTTCGTTTCTTCGAGAGCGAGCGAGACGATCTTCAGCGTGACTTCGTCGGGAACGAGCTGCCCCTTCTTGATGTAGGAGCGTGCGAGGTTGCCGATGTCCGTCTGCCGGCGCATATGATGACGGAAGATATCCCCCGTCGAGATATGCGTAAGTTTATAGTGCTCTTCCATACGCAGCGCCTGCGTGCCTTTGCCGGCACCGGGTGCGCCCAAAAGTACTATATTCATGATCTCCCCCTTTGAGGTTTATTGTTTGAGGAATCCCCTGTACTGTCTCATGAGCAGCTGGTTGTCGAGCTGCTTCTGGAACTCCAGAGCCACACTGACTACGATGAGCATACCCGTGGAACTGAACGCGTTGGTCAGCGCCGAGGTGAAGTTTATCGTTATGTTGAGTATGGAGAACAGCAGGCTGGGGATGATGAATATCACCGCGAGGTAGATCGCGCCGAACAGCGTAAGGCGCTTGTTCACTCTCGCGAGATAATCCTGCGTAGCCTTGCCCGGACGTATGCCCGGGATGAACCCGCCGTACTGCTGCAGGTTACGCGCGACCTCGTCCGGCTTGAACTGTATCATCGCGTAGAAGTAGCTGAAGAACAGTATGAGCAGCGCGCTGAGCGCGTAGTAGCCGGGAGCGCCCGTACCGAAGGCTATCGTCCACCAGTTCTCGAACTCCTGTCCCTGGTACACCATCTGCATGATGAGCTGAGGGAAGGTTATGATCGCGGTCGCGAAGATTATCGGCATGACGCCGGACGCGTTCACCTTGATGGGGATATGCGTGTTCTGACCGCCGAACTGCTTCCTGCCCTTGATCTGCTTGGCATACGATACCGGGATACGGCGCTCAGCTCCGTCGATGAAGGTGATGAATCCGAAGATGAATATCACCATCACGAGGAAGATGAGCAGGTACCACGGCTGCATGTCCCAGCCTTCCTGACCGAGAGCCATGATGGATACGGAGTTGACGAGCGCGAGACCAGCCGTGGAAAGTATACCCACGAAGATGAGCAGCGATATGCCGTTGCCTACGCCGAGGTCGGTTATCCTCTCGCCCAGCCACATCGTGAACACCGCGCCTGCGATGAGCACGGCGCCGATGAGTATGCACACGACGGGCTCGGGGATGTCGATGCCGTAGATGGCGTAGTTGATGTAACCGCCGTTTGCAAAGCTGATGAGTATGCCGACCACCTGCACCACAGCGAGAAGTACGGTAAGGATGCGCGTGAACATCGCCATCTTGCGCTTGCCTTCGTCGCCCTGTTTGGACCACCTCTCGAGAGGCGGTATCGCGATCGTCAGCAGCTGCGCTATGATGGACGCGTTGATGTACGGCGAGATACCGAGTGCGAGCAGAGCTCCGTTGGACAGACCGTCACCGGTGATGCTGTTGAGCAGTCCGAGGAAGGACGTTTCGCCGAAGATGGTGACGTTATCCCCGTTCAGAGAGTAGACGTCCAGTCCCGGGGTCGGGATCCAGCAGCCCACTCTGTAAATGAACAGCAGCAACAGCGTCAGCAGCAGCTTCGTTCTTACTTCTTTGTTTTTGAATGCGTTTGCCAGCGTACGGAACATACTTATTTGACCTCTGCAGTCCCGCCTGCGGCCTCTATCTTGGCAGCGGCGCTCTTCGTGAATTTCTTCGCGACTACGGTGAGCTTTTTGGTGAGCTCTCCGTCGCCGAGGACTTTAAGCCCGTACGGCTCTATCTTGGAGAGTATGCCGCGCTCGAGAAGGACTTCCGCCGTTACGGTCTCCCCGTCCCCGAACACTTCGAGAGCGGATACGTTGACGGTGGAATAGACCTTCTTCCAGTTGTTGTCGAAACCTGCCTTGGGGAGCCTGCGGGTAAGACCGAAGATCTGACCTTCGAATCCGGGGCGAACGCCGCCGCCGCTTCTCGCCCACTGGCCCTTATGTCCCTTACCGGCGGTCTTGCCCGTGCCCGAGCCGATACCTCTGCCCAGACGCTTGGGAGCTTTCTTTGCGCCCGCCGCGGGTCTCAATTCGTTGATTATCATGCTTATTTCTCCTTACGCTTCGCTGACCTCTACGAGGTGCTTGACGGCGAATATCATACCGCGGATGCAGGGATCGTCCTTCTTGACGACCGTCTGCCCTATCTTGCGGAGCCCGAGGGCTTCCACCGTCTTCTGCTGCTTCGCAAGCCTGCCGCTCACACTTTTCACGAGAGTGATCTTCAACATCTTATCTGCCATGTGTCACCTCACGCAAGTATCTCTTCCACGGTCTTACCGCGGAGAGCGGCTATCTGCTCGGGAGAGCGGAGTGCCTTGAGTCCGTTCAGCGCGGCGCGTACCGCGTTGATGGAATTTCTCGAACCGTAGGACTTCGTCGTTATGTTCTTTATGCCTGCAAGCTCCACGACCGCGCGGACGCTGCCGCCCGCGATGACGCCGTTGCCTTCGGGCGCCGGCTTCATGAGCACGGTGCTCTTGCCGAACTTGCCCATCACCGGATGAGGGATGGTGGTCTCGGCGAGAGGGACGCTTATCATGTGACGGCGGGCGATGAGCTCCGCCTTCTTGATAGCCTCGGGCACTTCCTTTGCCTTACCGGTGCCGATGCCGACCTTGCCGTTACCGTCGCCTACCACGACGAGCGCTGCGAAACGCATGATGCGTCCGCCCTTGACGACCTTGGTTATCCTGTTTACGGAGACAAGCTTGCTCTTGATGCCGTCATCCTGTCTGATAGCTTCGTCTTTTTCTCTTCTTGCCATCTTCGCCTGTCCTCCTTAGATCTCCAGTCCGCCGTCACGCGCACCGTCGGCTACGGCCTTGACCCTGCCGATGTAAAGGTAACCGCCTCTGTCGAACACCGCTTTCTTTATTTTCAGGGCTTTCGCCTTCTTTGCGATGTCCTTGCCGACGGCTGCCGCGGCTTCCGTCTTGGTCTTGCCTTTGAGCTTGAGGTCCTTGGACTTCGTGGAAGAAGCGCAAAGGGTCACGCCGCGCTCGTCGTCTATCAGCTGCACGTAGATGTTCGCGGTGCTGCGGTAGACGGAGAGACGGGGACGCTCCGCGGTGCCGCTCACGTGAGCGCGCACTCTTCTGTGACGCTTGAGTCTGATCTCGTTTTTGTTCTCTCTGCTTATCATAACTCTTAATTACTTCTTACCCGAAGTCTTGCCCTCCTTGCGGATTACGACCTCGTCGCTGTAATGTATACCGTAACCGTGATAGGGCTCGACGGGACGCTTGGATTTGATCGTCGCCGCGAACTGCCCCACGGCTTCCTTATCGATACCGGATACCACGACGAGCAGAGCCTTCTTGTCCTTGTCGTCGCTCTCCTTCGCCTCGGCCTTGACACCTTCGGGAAGAACGAGTTCGACGGGATGGGAATAACCTATGCCCAGGACGAGTTTGTTGCCCTGCACCGACGCACGGTAACCTACGCCGGAGACGACGAGGGTCTTGCTGAACGGAGTGACCACGCCGGAGATCATGTTGGCGATGAGCTGACGGTAAAGACCGTGCGCCGACTTCGCTTCGTTGATCTCGGAGCTGCGCTCCACGAGCACATGACCGTTGTCTGTCTTCGCGGTGATGTATTTGCTTTCTATCTTTCTGCTGAGCTGTCCGAGGGGACCTTTTACGGTGACCACGGGTCCGTTGATGTCAACGGATACCTTCTCGGGGATAGCTATCGGAGCTCTTCCTATTCTCGACATACGACCTCCTTACCACACGTAAGCGAGCACTTCGCCGCCCACCTTCGCGGCTCTCGCCTGCTTGTCGGTCATGACGCCTTTGGAGGTGGAGATGATCGCGATGCCCAGCCCGTCAAGGACTTTGGGAAGGTCCTCGCAGCCTGCGTACACTCTGAGGCCGGGCTTGGAGATACGTCTTAAATTGGTTATGACGTTCTGCTTGGCGGGACCGTATTTGAGCGTTATCTTCATTTCGTCGTGCGCCTTGCCGGTCTTTTCGTCCTTGACGCTCACGACGTCGACCGCCGACACATAACCCTCTTCGAGGAGTATGTCCGCGATCGCCTTCTTCATCTTGCTTACGGGTACGTTTACCGTATCGTGACGCGCGGTAAGTGCGTTCCTGATCCGCGTAAGAAGATCTGCAATGGGATCTGTCGTTATCATTTTTTCAGGTGCCTCCTTACCAGCTCGACTTCTTTACTCCGGGGATCTCGCCCTTGTAGGCAAGCTCCCTGAAGCATATCCTGCAAATTCCGTACTTGCGCAGCACCGAGTGCGGCCTTCCGCATATCGAGCATCTCGTATATGCTCTCGTGGAGTATTTGGCGGGCCTCTGCTGCTTTAATTTCATAGCTTTCTTTGCCATTTTCCGTTCTCCTAATTCTTGAAGGGCATGCCCAGCTTCGTAAGAAGCGCTTTCGCTTCATCGTCCGTCTTGGCGGTGGTTATCACCGCGACGTCGAATCCGCGCAGTTTCTCCACGAGTTCGTAGGAGATTTCGGGGAAGATTATCTGTTCCTTGATCCCGAGAGCGTAATTGCCTCTTCCGTCGAAGGACTTTCCGGAGATACCGCGGAAGTCGCGTACGCGGGGAAGCGCGATGCTCACGAGCTTATCGAAGAACTCGTATGCGCGCAGACCTCTGAGCGTCACTTTGGCGCCGATGGTCATCCCTTCCCTGACTTTGAAGTTCGCGACGGACTTCTTGGCTTTGCATACGACGGGCTTCTGACCCGTTATCTGTCCCAGCTCGCCGATCGCGGTCTGTATGCTCTTCGCGTTATCCTTTACGTCGCCCAGTCTCATGTTGACGACGATCTTATCGATCTTGGGCACCTGCATGACGTTCTTGTAACCGCGTTCGTTCATGAGTGCGGGAACGATCTCCTCGAGATAACGGGCATAAAGTCTGTATCTGCCGTCCTTGGAATATTTCTTGGGAGCGGGCTCGGACTTTTTCTTTGCCGTCTTCTTGGCGGGAGCCTTCGCTTCTGCAGGTCCAGCGGTCTCAGTTACTTCCGTTGCCGCCTGCTTGGTCTTTTTCTCTGCCACTGTGGGTTCCTCCGGTAATGATACCTATCTTATTCTTCGGCCTTCTTGGTCTTTCTCGTCGCCTTTTTCTTGGCGGGAGCATCGGTCGTCGTCTCGGCAGCCGCTTCCGCGGGAGCCTCCGTCTCCTTCTTGGCTTTCTTAGCCGCTTTCTTCTCCTTCTTCACCGCCGCTTTCGCCTGCTTGTCGAGCGAAGCTCCGCAGTGCTTGCACACGCGCGCCTTCTTGCCGTCGACGATCGCATGAGCCACTCTCGTGGGCTTGCCGCAGTCGGGGCAGATGACCTGCACGTTGCTGACGTGGATGTTGCCCGGCTCTTTCATGATGCCGCCGGGGTTCTGCGCGCCGCGGGGCTTGACGTGCTTCGTTACGACGTTCACGCCTTCCACCCTTACGGTCTGCGCCTTGGGAGAAGCGGAGATGACCGTTCCTTTCTTACCCTTGTCCTGTCCTGCGAGAACGAGGACGTTATCGCCTTTCTTTACGTTCAAACCGTTCATACGTCCTCCTCACTCAGTAGACCTCGGGCGCGAGGGAGATTATCTTCATGTAATCCTTCTCGCGGAGCTCTCTGGCTATCGGTCCGAATATACGCGTGCCGCGGGGCTGCTTCTGACCGTCGATTATGACTGCCGCGTTGTCGTCGAACCTGATGTGGCTGCCGTCCGGGCGGGTGATGCCCTTGTGGCTGCGCACGATGACGGCTCTTACGACGTCGCCCTTCTTGACCGCGCCGCCCGGCGTCGCCGACTTGACGGATGCCACGATCACGTCGCCGATGTTGCCGCTGCGTCTGAAGGAGCCGCCCAGTACCCTTATGCACATTATTTCTTTTGCGCCGCTGTTGTCGGCGACTTTAAGATAAGTCTGCGGTTGTATCATGGTGGGTCTCCTTACTTAGCTTTCTCCACGATGCGTACGAGACGGAAGTACTTATCCTTGGAAAGAGGTCTGGTCTCCTCTATCTCCACGTAGTCGCCCACGCCCGCTTCGTTCTTTTCGTCGTGGACCTTGTACTTCTTGGTCTTGTTCATCGTCTTTTTGTATATCGGGTGTTTGATCTTATCGCGGATCGCGACGACGATGGTCTTGTCCATCTTGTCGCTGACCACGATACCCGCTCTTACTTTGCGCTCGTTTCTAACTACTGCTTCCATGGTCCCTCTCCTTACGCCTGCTTCTTAGCTCTCTCGGTCATCACGGTCTTGATCCTCGCGATGTCCCTCTTGGTGTTTTTGAGCTGCATGGGGTTGTTCAGCTGATGGGTCGCATGGCTGAAACGCAGGTTGAACAGCTCCGCTTTGAGCTCGGCGAGCTTCGCCTCGAGCTCGGCGTCGGACATGTCGTGAACTTGCTTGGCTTTCATTACGCTTCGACCTCCTCTTCCGTCTCCCCCGTGAGCTGCTCGCCCTTGCGCAGGAACTTGCACTTGACGGGAAGTTTGTGGGACGCGAGACGAAGAGCTTCTTTCGCTACCTCTTCGCTGACGCCCGCTATCTCGAACATCACGCGGCCGGGCTTGACTACGGCTACCCAGAACTCGGGCGAACCTTTACCGGAACCCATTCGGGTGTCCGCAGGCTTCTTCGTCACCGGCTTGTGCGGGAAGATGTCTATCCACACCTGACCGCCGCGCTTGATATATCTCGTCATCGCGATACGCGCCGCCTCTATCTGACGGGAGGTGATCCAGCCGCACTCGGCCGCCGCGAGACCGAACTCGCCGTATGCGACCTTGTTGCCGCGGAGCGCCTTGCCCTTCATGCGGCCGCGATGAACGCGTCTTCTCTTGACTCTTTTAGGCATTAACATTGTCGTTTCCTCCTGCCTTGGACCGGTTCTCCGACTTGCTCGGAAGGACCTCGCCCTTGTATATCCACACCTTCACGCCGATGACGCCGAACGTCGTGTGAGCTTCCGCGAAGCCGTAATCGATGTCCGCACGCAGCGTCTGGAGGGGGATGGAGCCTTCATGGTACTGCTCGCTGCGCGCGATCTCCGCGCCGTCCAGCCTGCCGCTGACCATGATCTTCACGCCCTTGGCGCCGCTTCTCATGACGTTGCCCATGAACTTCTTCATCGTGCGGCGGAAGGATTCGCGCTTCTCGAGGCGGAAAGCGATGCCCTCGGCGACGAGAGTCGCGTCGAGATCCACCTTCTTGACCTCGTGGATGTTTATCCTTATGTCGGGCAGACCGGTGAGCTTTTTCAGCTCGCTTCTTATCTGCTCGACGCCCGCGCCCTTCTGACCGATCAGAAGTCCCGTCTTACCCGTGTAGATGTTGACGGACACTCTGCTCTGGCTGCGCTCGACGACTATCTTGCTGATGCCGAAGGAGTAATACTTCTTCTTGATGAAGTTACGGATGTCGTAGTCCTGCTTGAGGTTCTTGCCGAAATCCTTTTTGCCGGCATACCACTGGGCGTTCCAGCCATTTATCACGCCCACTCTGAGTCCGTGGGGATTAACTTTCTGTCCCATGGGTTATGCCTCCTCCTTCTTATCCAGCACCACGGTGAGGTGGCTGGTGCGCTTCATTATCGAATGAGCTCTTCCCTTGCTCACGGGCTGATATCTTTTATAGATGGGACCGGCGTCCGCTCTGATCTCAGCCACATAAAGCTCGTCTTTGGTAAGTCCCTTGCCGTTCTCCGCGTTCGCCGCCGCGCTCGAGATGAGTTTCACGAGGGGAGCGCTCGCAGCCTTGGGCGTGTTCTCGAGGATCGCTATCGCCTCGGGAACGGACTTGCCGCGCACTACGTTCATGACGACGCGCGCCTTGGAGGGAGATATCCTGATGTATTTCGCGGTCGCGGAAGGACGGGTGTCCTTTGCTTCGCGGCGCGCTTTTGCTTTCTCTCTTATTCTCTTAGCCATGGTTACCCTCCGATCACTTGCCCTTAGCCGTCTTGTCGCCGCCGTGTCCGCGGAACGTACGGGTGGGAGCGAATTCTCCGAGCTTATGTCCCACCATCTCCTCGGTGCAGTATACGGGAACGTGTTTGCGTCCGTCGTGCACGGCGATGGTGAAGTCGATGAACTCGGGCATTATCGTCGAGCTCCTCGACCAGGTCTTGACGACCTTCTTTTCGTTATTCTTTATCATGGCCGTTATCCTGTCGTACAGTTTCTGTTCGACGTAAGGGCCTTTCTTAACGCTTCTCGACATTATGCTCTCTCCTAATTGACTCTCTTGATGATGAACTTATTGGACTTGCGCTTCTTTCTCGTCTTGTAGCCGAGAGTAGGAACGCCCCAAGGAGTGACGGGCGTCGGACGGCCTATCGGGGACTTGCCTTCGCCGCCGCCGTGAGGATGGTCGTTGGGGTTCATGACCACGCCGCGCACTTCGGGACGACGTCCCATGTGGCGCTTTCTGCCCGCTTTGCCGAGGCTGACGAGCTCGTGGTCGAGATTGCCGACCTGTCCTACCGTCGCCTTGCAGCGCGCGAGGATGTAACGCATCTCGCCGCTGGGAAGTCTGAGCGTGGCATACTTGCCTTCCTTCGCCATGAGCTGAGCCGCAGCGCCCGCGGTCTTGGCTATCTGACCGCCGCGGCCGGGCTGCATCTCGATATTGTGCACGAACGTACCTACGGGTATGTCCGCGAGAGGAAGAGCGTTGCCTGCCTTGATGTCCGCGTCCGGTCCGCTGACGACGGTGTCGCCCGCCGTGAGCCCTACGGGAGCGAGGATGTATCTCTTCTCGCCGTCCGCGTAGTGCAGCAGCGCGATGTACGCCGTGCGGTTGGGATCGTATTCGATGGAGGCTACCTTTGCGGGCACGCCGTCCTTATCTCTCTTGAAATCGATGATGCGGTACTTCGTCTTGTTGCCGCCGCCGCGCTGACGCACGGTGATGCGGCCGTATGCGTTCCTTCCCGCCTTGTGCCTTATAGCGACGAGAAGAGACTTTTCCGGCTTGGAAGCGGTCACTTCCTCGAAGGAGGATACCGTCTTGAATCTCGTGCCCGGGGTAATGGGCTTATATCTCTTTATAGCCATTGCTTAACTCTCCTTCCCTTACGCGAGGCTGTCGAAGAAAGGTATGGTCTTCGACTTCTCCGTCAGCTTCACATACGCCTTTTTGCGATCGGAAGTGTAGCCCACGGAACCGCGCTCTCTCTTTTTCCTGCCGCGGACGTTGAGGATGTTCACGCTCTCCACTTCCACGTCGAATATCTTCTCCACCGCAAGTTTGACGTCCGTCTTGGTCGCGTCGGTGCGGACGAAGAAGCAGTACTTTTTCGAAGCTATGCCGTCGTACGCCTTTTCGGTGAGTACGGGCTTTATGATAACGTCGTATGCGTTCATGCTTTGTAAGCCTCCTCGATCTGCTTTGCCGCCGCCTGCGTGAGCACGACGTCGGTATGGTTCATGAGGTCGAGCACGCTGACGACTTCCGCCTTGACGGTGTCCACCTTCTCGAGGTTGCCCGCCGCGCGGACCACGAGCTCGTCGCCCGCGGTGAGGATGAGAAGCGTCCTCTTCGTCAGACCCAGCGCCTTGATCACGGCAGCCATCTCTTTGGTCTTGCCGCCGACCTTGATCTCGTCGACCACTTTGAGCTGGTCGTCGCTGACCTTGGAGCTGATCGCGCTGCGGAAAGCTACGTCCTTCATCTTCTTGTTTATCTTCTGCGAGAAGTCGCGGGGCTTGGGTGCGAACACGACGCCGCCGTGCTTCCACTGGGGAGCTCTTATAGAGCCCTGACGCGCATTGCCCGTTCCCTTCTGTCTCCACGGCTTTCTTCCGCCGCCGGCTACTTCGGCGCGGGTGAGCGCGCTCTTCGTTCCCTGTCTCTTGTTTGCGAGCTGAGCCACGACTACCTGGTGGATGACCGCGGGATTGCGCTCCGCGCCGAACACCGCATCGTCCAGAGTTACGGTACCCGCCTCTTCGCCGGTCTGTTTGTACAATTTAACGTTAGGCATTCCGGTTCGACCTCCATTACTTCTTGACGGTGGATTTCACCGTTACGAGCGAGCCTCTCGGTCCGGGCACGGCGCCGCGTATCAGGATGACGTCGCGGGCGGCGTCCACTTTGACCACTTCGAGGTTCTGTATGGTCACGCGCTCGTGACCGTATCTTCCGGGGCTCTTGAGTCCCTTTATCTTACGCGAGGGCGTGGAGTTCGCGCCCGTCGAACCGACTTCTCTGTGTACGGGGCCTACGCCGTGCGTCATCTTGAGTCTGTGATGGTTCCAGCGCTTAATCGTGCCGCTGAATCCGTGACCCTTCGTGATGCCGGTGACATCCACCATGTCGCCCGCGGCGAAGCTGTCGCACTTGATCTCGCTGCCGAGCTCGTAATCCGTCTTGTCCAGCTTGAGCTCGCGGAGGTATCTCTTGGGGGTGCAGCCCGCTTTTGCGAACTGACCCATATCCGGTTTGTTCACGCGCTTCTTGTCGATGTCTTCGAACGCAACCTTGACAGCGGCGTATCCGTCCTTCTCCTGCGTCTTGACCTGTATCACCGTGACGGGGCCGGCTTTGACCACCGTTACGGGAATGGCTTCGCCCTTCTCGGAGAAGATCTGAGTCATTCCGACTTTTTTGCCTAAAATCGCTTTTTCCATTTCTCTTTCTCTGCCTCTCTCTGACTTACAGTTTTATCTGGATATCCACTCCTGCGGGAAGATCCAGCTTCATAAGCGAGTCCACCGTTTTGCTCGACGGACTGTATATGTCTATCAGCCGCTTGTGCGTCTTGATCTCGAACTGATCTCTCGAATCCTTGTACTTGTGCACCGCGCGGAGAACGGTTATGACCTCTCTGTCGGTGGGAAGGGGTACGGGACCGCTCACCTTCGTGCCCGTGGACTTCACGGTGTCTACGATACGCTGAGCGCTTCTGTCGAGAAGCTCGTGGTCGTACGCCTTTAACTTGATCCGAATTTTCTGATTGCTGCGCATTTTTGTTTGTTTCCTCCGTTTTTGACTTTTTAAGACAACCCTTTCGCGCGTTTCTTTTTCGCCGCATTATCAAAGGCGGTTCATCGCCGCCCGAGACAGGCCGTCCGCGAACGGGGATCGTGTCCCCTCACGCGTCCTCCGAAGTTATCCGCCCCGCCCAAGCCGCGGCGCGACAAGCGGTAACCTCCGGATTCTTCCGCTTTTTCGCTTATGTTTCGCTGCACGCTCCAGTGCAGCTTACATAGTATAGCAAAGTCGTCAATACCCCGTCAAGCAAATTCGGGTAAAAAATCAAAAAATTTTCATTGTTTTATATATACGCGCTCCGCGCCCCGTTGCGCCCCGACCGTATTATAATATATATCCCCCGCGCGCGGCACGCCGCGGCGGGCAAAGCCCATAAGGAACCGAGCTAAAAGCGCGCTTATTCTCGGCGAGCCGTTATACGTTTCCGCCCGGCGGCTTCTGTTTTCCCGCCGACCGTAATAATATATAAGTATGAAGATCGTTTATGCGTTTGAGGCGGAGTTCGGCTGCGTGATGCTGCTCAACGGAGCGTTCAACGAAAAGGCGGATAGAGTAAACTACCCGGCGGGATCCCCGCTGTATGTGACGGTACTGCCGCTGACGGCAATGCTGCTCCCGTACACGGTAAAGCTGCTCGGAGGCAAAGTTATGAGCAACGCCGAGCTTGCAAAGTCGGTGGAGGTAAACGCGGAAAGGTATATCGTGACCCTTTCGGAGCGGCACAATTATGTGTACTCTCCCCGCTCCTCTGCCGTCCGCCGACCGCAGTCGCTGCCCGAAAAGCTGCTCGCCGCAGTAAAGAGCGGCGATATCGCCGCCGCCAGAGCTCTTATGGCTCCCGAGCTCGAAAGTACGGTCACCGACGCAGCGATGATCGAATTTTTCGCGCCGTACTCCTCCGTCGTCGCGAACCCGTTCCCCGACCTGCCCGCCACCCACTACATGACGGTGCCCGACAGTCACAAAGGGATAGGGTTCAAATTCTCGATAACGGGTAACAAAATAACGGACATAGAGGAAATATGAGCGCATTTCCGAGTCGCCGCGGGGTCAGCACCTTGCGGTGCGGCAAGTTAAGCTATCGGGGTACGAAGCAAGTGCATCCCGTCGGAAGCGGGTAACTTACCGTCCGTAAGGACCGACCGCTATCGCTTCGCCCGCTTCGGAAAATGCGCCCCTTTTTCTCGAAAATACGATGAACTTTCTGCGAATTCCGTAAATGTTGCTTTCACGCCGTCATACACAAAGAAGGCGCGCACGGCGCAAGCCGAGCGGTAGCGGCGCGCAAAGGCGCGATGCCGAGCTTTTCGCACCAACAATGACAAAAAATATTTTAAGGGAATTTCAGTTTGAAATTCCCTTAAAAATTTTTCGAAATAAGGCGCAGGCGGGCTACAAAGAACCCTTCGTAAAACTCGTCGGGAGAAACGAGCAGCGTTCCGGGGAGAGCGGGCAGCAGCGACGCGCCCTCGGGATGTATGTCGGCGTCGACGAGCTCCGCTTTGCCGAGCGCGGTGCGGACGATATCCTCGTTTTCGGCGGGCAGGAGCGAACAGGTGGAGTATACCAGCGTGCCGCCTTTTTTGAGCAGCCGTAATGCGTGCGCGAGCAGCTTCTTCTGCGTCTTCACGCAGCCCGCGAGCAGTTTTTCGGAAAACTTCCCGGGCGAGGACGGCGTTATCGTACCGCTGCCCGTGCAGGGTGCGTCGAGAAGTATGCGGTCAAACTTCATCGCGGGGTCGAGCGACGATGCGTCCGTCACGAGCACGCTCGTGCGTTTTACTCCGAGAAGAGCGAGGTTGTGTTTAAGCCGTTCGGCACGCACTTTATCCCTTTCGCAGGCGGTGATGAACGCGCCGTTGGAAGTGAGCGCGGCTATCTGCGAGGTCTTGCCTCCCGGAGCGGCGCACATATCGAGTATGCTCTCCCCCGCCCGCGCGCCGAGCAAAAGGGGCGGCAGCATGGACGATAAACTCTGCATGTATATCTCTCCGCGTTCGTATATCGGAAGAGCGCGCACGCGCGAATAATCTTCGGGCGCGACGACGAAAGCGCCGTTCCTTACCGAAAACGCTATCCCCGCATCCGCCAACGCTTTGCCCACGTCCGAAAAAGAGCTTTTGAGCGTATTCGCGCGGAACGTCGTCATGCGGCGAACGGAAAGCCCGCGGGATATCTCTTCCGCACGCTCTCCGTATGCCGCCGCAAGCATCTCACGCAGTTTTTCATTCATCTCCATGAATTTATTATACCCCGCCCCGCGCGGCTTTGTCAAGTGCGAAAAGCGCGGGCGATATCGCCCGCGCTTTTGTGAGTTATACGTTTATTATATCAGCCGCGTTTGAGCAGCATCGCCGCGCCCGAGACTATCGTGCCTACCGCGCAGAAGTACATGCCGACTATCGGGAAATAGCCCGCCTGAAGTATCTCCCCTCCGTCGATACCGCCCATGGTACCGGCAAGCGAATATGAGAACACCGCAACGAGCGCGCCTATCACTATCGTAGCCGCGGCGAACAGGAAAGGCAACAGACCTTTGATACGCACGACTTCGAACACCTTGAGCACCACGCCCACGGCGCAGAGCGCGGACAGTACGACAGCTATTATAGCAAACGCCTGCACCACACCTACCGGGAACACACCGTCGCCCTTGAAAAGACCGAGTTCGTCGGAAAATAATCCCATACCGTCGATAGACGCAGATTCCCCCACCAGATCGGAAGAGACAGAGCCTCCCATCCACGGGATGAATATACCGATGATCGCGAATATGAACCCGCCGACAGACAGCAGCAAGAACAGCATGTCTATAGGTCCGACATGGACCCTTTTTCTTCTTTTACCCATAGTTACCTCCGTACGGAAAATTTTACGGGAAAGGCTCACCGCCGGCAAGTCCACCCCCTTAATATAGATTATAACATATACGTCCGCAAATTTCAATACCCTTAATCAAATTTTAATCCGCGACATGGCAAAATTTTTTGAGCGGATCCTTTTCCTTGCGCGCGGCGATGATATTGCGCGGAGAATCATATGATCCACGAGCGCAAGCGAGTCCGAAAAGCTGCCCCCTGCGGCAGGGGGAAGTGCCCCGTATGGGGCGATAGGGGTTGAGGCAGGATGAATGCACGAGCTTTACCGTTATATCCTGCCCGCGCATAAAACGAACTTCAACCCCTTCCTGCTCGCAGCCGCTTGCGCTTTGTGCTCGCCACCTTCCCCTGCCTCAGGGGACGGCTCTTATGATGACCGCGCTCACGCGCGGCACTTCATTTAAGCAACTAAGCGAATACGCTCCGAATAGCAGAATTCGCGGCAAAGCCGGCAGATTTTCGAGGATAGATGCGTAAATGATGTCATTTACGCGTATCGGCGATATTATATGCCGTCAGCCCAGTTTTACCTTTTTGCGCATTGCCTTATACCCCCCTATCACCACGGCTCTGCCGATGGGACGAGGAAGATAGGTATGGATCGCCGGGTAATGGCGGTATTTCAGTTTGCCGTAGAGCCACTTATCCTTGGCTTTGATCTGCCGCCAGACTTCTTTGAGAGCGGCGTATTTTTCTTTACTCGGCACGGCAACGGTAAAGGTAGTCGTGATTATCATCAGGCACGCGAGCGTATGCAGCATGTATTTATAGAGCGGCTTGCTTATCTTTTTCAGCGAGCGCACGTCGTAAGCGTTCGCCATTATGAGCATGACGCGGTTCTGCTGGTCCGTGCGTTTGGAGAAGCTGGAAACGTTGACCGACTGATCCGCCCTGCCTATATAGTAATGATAAAGGTCGACGTCGAGATAGAACATCGTTTTAACGTAAGGCAGCGGCACGTAAGCAAAGATATTATCCACATAAAACGTATGCTTGGGCAGTTCGAGACCGCACTCGCGCAATACGCTCACCTTGTACATCAGCGCGTGCATGAGCAGGACGCTGGAACCGTGGAACGGCTTGACGTCATCCCAGCCGAAGAACTTCCCCACCGGCATGTTTTTGACGTAGCGGCGGGTAAACGACTCGTTGTCGCATACGCGGTCGTAAATGAAATTCGTTATGTAAAGGTCGGGAAGAGTTCCCTCTTCTTTGTGTTTTTTTATCGTAGCGATCACTTCGGCGAGCGCGTCCGCGTCCACCCAATCGTCCGAATCCACGACCTTGTAATACAGCCCCGTCGCAAGACGCATGCCCTGATTGACGCCCTCGCCGTGCCCGCCGTTCTCCTGATGCACGGCACGGCATATCGTGGGATACTTAGCCGCGTACTCGTCGGCTATCGCGCCCGTACCGTCCTTGGAGCCGTCGTTCACTATGATAATCTCAACGTCCTCGCCGCCCGTAAGGATAGAATCTATGCACTTGCGCATATACTCTTCCGAATTATAGCTGGGCACCGCAAACGATATGAGTTTTTCTGCCATCATGTCACCTCATGTAATATGATACTGTATGTTTATATTTATTATTGTAAGTTTCTCGGGAAAGTGGGGGTCAAGGGGGCGGAAACCCGCTCTTTGTCCAAAGAGGGGTTTCCGCCCCCTCGGAGCTTACCCGTCACTTCCCGAAAAATTTCTTTTTACCCGGCTGAGCGGACAGCGAATCGCGGTAGTTTTTTAGCGCGGCTTTCTGATCCGCCGTGAGCGACACGGGGACGTCGACATTGAGCGTTACGAAATGATCGCCTCGACCCACGCCGTTCACGCGCGGCACGCCCTTGCCCTTGATACGCACGCGCGTACCCGTCTGCGTGCCCTGAGCGACCTTGCACGTCACTTCCCCGTCCACGGTCTTGACCGAGATATCCCCGCCCATGACCATCGTCGGGTACGGCACGCTCACCGTCGAATATATATCCGTGCCTTCGCGGCGGAACTCGGAATCCGAACGCACCACGACTTCCACTATAAGATCGCCGCGGCCGCCGCCGTTCATGCCCGGCTCGCCCTCGCCGCGCACGCGCACGCCCTGACCGTTGTCTATGCCCGCGGGTATGCGCACTTTAAGCCTCTTGCGCGTGTTCGTATAACCCGTGCCGCCGCATTCGGGACAGCGGTGCGCCACTTTCATGCCGCTGCCGCCGCAATCCGTACAGCGCGACGTGCGGCTTATCATGCCGAACGGCGTGCGCTGACTGCTCACCACCTCGCCCGTGCCGCCGCACGTCGGGCACGTGACCGGCTTTTCGCCGTCCTTGCCGCCCGTACCGTGGCACGCACGGCACTCCGCTTTGTATGCGAGCTCGATCTCCTTCTCGCAGCCGAACACCGCTTCCTGAAAGGTTATGCGCAGAACGTATGTCGAATCCTTGCCCTGCACCGGTCCCGTCGGGCGCGCATTTCCCCGCCCGCGGCCTCCGAACATGCCGAATATATCCCCGAATATATCCCCGAACCCCGAGAACATATCCGAGTACGAGCCCGCGTCGAAACCGCCGAAACCGCCGTTCATGCCCGCATGGCCCACCGCGTCGTACTGCCTGCGCTTATCCGCGTCGGAAAGTACGCTGTATGCCTCGCTCGCCTCTTTGAACTTCGCCTCGGCTTCCTTGTCCCCGGGATGAAGATCGGGATGATACTTTTTGGCAAGATCGCGGTACGCCTTCTTGATCTCGTCGTCCGTCGCCGTCTTGCTCACTCCCAGCACTTCGTAATAATCTCTTTTTTTATCGTCAGCCATTGCCAAAACCCATCGCGGCGACCGCCGCGCCAAACTGTATTCTTCAATATCGGATTATACCCGAAAGCGCCGTAAATGTCAAGCGAATAATCAGCACTCTGCATTAAAGAGTGCTAACGCCCCGCCGACGGCGCCTGCCCGCGCTTAGCGCCACAACAGCACAAGCGAAACGGCAGGCTGTGAGGGTTGCCTGCCGTTTCTCGTGGCCTATCTGCTTTCCGACGAGAGAGTCAAACGTCGGTAAAGTAAAGTGTCTGTTATATAGCCCTCAGGCTGCCTGCTGTTCGGCGGACTCGCTGCCGGGATAGCTGACCGTGACAAGCTCCTGACCTTCTTTCACCAGGTTTATGTCAAAGCCGTTGGCTGCGGAGGTCTCGACAACAAAGCTCGTGGTCTCGCCCGCGCTCGTACCCTCGGACACTTTTATGCTTATGCCGCTCATGTCACTGCTGCAAACTATGCTGCCCCAATGAGAGTCGGACGAAGAAGCGTCCACATCGAACTTAACCTGAGCGCCGTTGGTCACGGTCATCTCGAAATTTCCGTCCGACCATACCGCGTAACCCCAGGAAGCGCTGCCATCCGTGCTGCCGACGTTTACGGTCGCACCGTCTATAGCAAGCGTTGCCGCCTGGAACGCCGCGGGAGTCTTGTCTCGCGCCGCGTCGTCGTAAAGTACATTGAGCACGGTCTCCGCGCCGCTCACGGTAACGGTACCGCTTTCGCTGTGGATACCGTTTGCGCCGTCGCCGCCGACGTATACGTTTTTACCATACGAGGTAACGTCCGCGCCGCCTTTGATCTCTATATTTCCTACGGTGTAGATGCCGTTGCTCTTTACGGTAGTGCCGTCGATGGTCAGCTTTCCGCCCGCGTAGATAGACGAAAGATCTTTACGCGCGCTCACATTCGTCGCTTCGTAAGCCGTAGCCACGATCTTACCGCTGCCGCTTATCGTAAGGTCGCCGTCCGAAACGATACGTCCGTCTGCCATCGTAAGGGTAGCGTTCTCGTTTACCGTAAAGGCTTTCACTTTAAGGCTGCCGTAGATCGTGATGTTACGGGTTATGGTCGCATTATCAACGGTGAAGTCGCCGGTGATCGTGATATTGACTATCGAGGCGTTGGCGAGAGCCGTAGCGAACTCTTCCGCATTGCTCACACTTGCGCTCGTAGCCGTCGATCTTACCGTGATAGTTATCGTAGTTTCGAACTCGCCGTACTTGACTTTAACGGTAGTGTCGTCCGCGGAGAGTGCGCCGCTCGGCTCGTAAGTCATACCCGTGAGCACATCCGCGCTCTCCTGTCCGCTTTCGCCGTATACGGCTTTGACGACTATGCCCGTCGGGTCGAAAGTATCGCCTTCGTCATACACGAGCGTGGTCGGCTGAGTGACCACCTTTATGCCGGTGATCGCGGGCTTGCTATCGGGCACTTCCTGCTCGGGCGTGTACCACTCGACAAGTCCTGCCGTGACGGCTTCCTTATCGAACTTTTCTTCCGCCGTGACTACCACGAAACGAGAATCCTCGTCTGCGGAGACCGTAACGCCGGAGAATACTTCATTATCGAGGTCGGGAACGTCGAACTTCACGTTCGCGCGGTTCTTCGCTGTGACGTTGGCGCCGCTCGTGTTGCTCCATATGCCGAACGACCAGGACGCGCACTCTTCGCCGCTGCCGACGTTGAGCGTCGCGCCGTCCACGACTACCGCCATGGCTTCGAATGCCGCAGGGGTCCCGGAGTATCCGCCGGGTCTTTCCGCATAGTCCGCGGCGTTATAAAGCACGCTCAGCACGGTGCCTTCGCCGCTTACGTTGATCGTTTTGCCCGAGGCATGGATACCGTTGGCTATATTGCTGCCGGCGATCGCCTTTTTGCCGTAGACATTGACTACAGCGCCGCCCTTAACTGCGATATCGCCCGTTGCGGCGATGTTGTAAACGTCCGCGTCCGCGCCGTCTATCGTGAGCGCGCCATTGACGTATATCGAAGCAAGCTCGTTGCGGTCATCGGCGGTATCGGCGGCGTGATTTACGACCACCTTGCCCGTGCCGCTTATCGTAAGACCGACGTCCGACCGAAGGTAACCGTTAACGGTGAGCGTCTTGCCCTCGGCTACGGTGAGCGTTACGCCATCGCTTGCGGCAGATTCGCCGCCTTCGGCAAGCGCAGTCGTTTCTTCACTCGTCGCGGGAGCGACGAACTTAACGTTGCCGGCGATCGTAAGGTCGCGATCAACGTTTACGGCTTCGGTAAGCTCGAGCACATCGCCTTCTACGGTGATGTTGGCTATCGACTCACTTTCGAGAGCCGCTTTGAACGCCTCTTCGCTGCTCACCGTCGCGCTCGTTTCCTTTGCGTTCACGGTGATCGTGAACTTGGCGGTGAACTCACCCGCGTATGTAACGGTGATCTCCGTGTCCGAAGTAGTGAGCGGCACGTCCGTGCTTACCGAGGTGGTCACCTCGGTAAGCGGAACGTTCACCTTGCTGCCGTTATCGTACACGGCAACGATCTCCATACCCGTAAGGTCGAGCTTGTCGCCCTCGGTGTAGGTCGTTTTATTCGGCTGTTTGGTGATTTCTATCTTTTCTATCTCGGAGCCTTCGCTCGGGACCTGAGAGGCGGAAGTATACCACTCGACGTTGCCGGTAGCGATACCCTTCTGATGATCCGCTTCGGGAGCGATCACGATGAAGCGCGTATCCGTTCCATCGACAACGATAGAGGTATTATTGAACAAACCGCCGTAGCTGTCCCTATACATAACTTCGAACCGCACATAAGCGCCGTTCTTCGCCGTTACGGAGCTGTTACCGTTGAGCCAGGTAGCGTACGCCCAGGACGTGCTGCCTTCGGTATTGCCGACGTACAGCTCGGCGCCGTCGACTACGATATTGCCCGTCTGGAACGCTGCAGGAGTCTTTTCACGCGCCGCGTCGTCGTAAAGCACGCGGAGCACGGTCTCAGAGCCGCTCACGGTAAGGGTACCGTCTTCGATATGGATACCGTTAGCGCCGTTACCGGTATTTATCATATACACGTTCTTGCCGTATACGGTGACGTCCGCGCCGCCCTTGACCTCGATATCGCCTACGGTGTAGACGCCGTTGCTCTCTACTGTCGTGCCGTCGATGGTCAGCTTGCCGCCCGCGTAGATCGACGAAAGATCTTTACGCTCGCTCGCATTCGTTTTGCCGTAAGCGAGAGCATCGATCGTGCCGCCGCCGCTTATCGTAAGGTCACCGTCCGAAAGGATACGTCCGTCTACCATGGTGAGCGTCACGCCATCCGATACGGTGAGAGACGTCACTTTAAGGTTGCCGCGGATAGATACGTTGCGGTCTATCGTCGCGCTGCTTATCGTAAAGTCACCGCTTATCGCGATATCCGTCTTCGTAGGATCGGCGAGAGCCGTATTGAATTCGGACTCGCTTGTCACGGTCGCGCTTGCGGAAGCCGCGGTGACCGCGATAGAGAACGTAGCCGTTTTGCCGTTATAAGTGACCGTAACGGTAGTGTCTTTCGCGGTGAGTGCGGTACCCGCTGCGGGAACAACGGTAACGTCGTTAATAGATACCGCAACTTCGTTGGTGCCGTAAACGGCGGTGACCGTCATGCCCGTAAGGTCGAGCGTCTCTCCCTCAAGGTACTTCACCTTGTCGGGCGGTGTGACCTTTATGGCGGTGAGCGAAGGAGCCGCGTCGGGCACTTCGTCAGCGGACTTATACCACTCGCCGAGACCGACGACTATGTCCTTCTGCCAATTCGCTTCGGGCGCTACCGCGACGAAACGGGAGCCGCTCTCAACGGTTATCGAGCTTATACCGTCGAACATCTTACCGTATATGTCACTGACATCGAATCTCGCGTAAGCGCCGCCCTTGACGGTCACGGTGCTGCCCGAAGTACCGCTCCATACGGCGAACTTCCAGGACTTGCAGCCCTCTGCGCTGTAAACGTACAGGGTCGCTTTGTCGTCGACAACGATCTCCTTGACTTCGAACGCAGCAGGAGTCGTATCCTGACCGTTCGCAGGGTTCTTGCCGTAGCTGTCTTTATTATACACGACGTTGACCTTCGTGCCTTCGCCGCTTATCGTGACGGTCTTGCCCGAAGCGTGGACGCCGTTGGCGCCTGCGCCGCTGTTTCCGTACACATTCACAGTCGCACCGCCGAAGATGTCGATATCGCCTGTCGAAGCGATATTATAGCAGTCGATGTCGGTACCGCCTATCGTCAGCTTGCCGCCCGCGTATATCGCCGCATGGTCGGTGCGCTCGCCGGACGTCGACGTAAACGCGGTCGCGACTATCTTTCCGCCGCCGCTTATCGTAAGGATGCCGTCGGAGAATATCCTGCCGTCCGTCATTGTCAGCGTTGCGTTCTCGTTTACCGTGAGCTTGCTCACGCGGAGATTGCCTTCGACGGAAATATCGCGCGTTACCTTGACTTCGCCGAGATCGCCGCTCACGATGATGGTGTTTATCGTAGGATCCTTCATGGCTTCGGCAAACGCCTCCGCGGTATTGGCTACCGCTTCTCCCTCTTCGGGTGCGGGACGCGCGGTAACGGTCGCCGTGAGCGTTTTACCGCCGACGGTCACCGTAACGGTGTTATCCCCTTCGACGAGAGAGGCGATCTCCGTCACTACGAAGCCGCTGTCGAGCGCCACGCGCAGCTTGCCGGAGGAAGACCCGCCCGAGAATTCCGCATTGACGGAGATGCCTTCGCCCGTGAACTTCTCGCCCGCGAAGTACAGCATATCGGGATCGACGGATACGGTCACTTCGCCCGTCGCCGTCATGTCGCCGAACGCGCGCTCTTCGAGAGGCTTTGTCATATCGAACACGGTGCCGTTCACAGTGACTTTCGCGTCTTTGTCGAACTTCGCGTCGATATCGGCGTTGGTGTAGTTGGGCGCACTCATGGTGAACTCAGAGCCGTCCAGCACTTCAAGGCTGTTTACCGCCCAGAAGCAACTGGTGTCATTGGTCATCGAGAGAGATACCTTCGCGCCGTTCTTTGCGACAAAGTCGTCGCCGCTGCCCGACCAGATGGTGTATGCCCAGGAAGCGCAGCCTTCGCTGCTGCCGATGTTTAGCGTCGCGCCGTCTACCGTGGTGACGCCGTTAGTCTCGACAGCCGCAGGGCTGGAACCGAAAGCGATGTCGTTATACATTATGTTGAGTACGGTGCCCTCGCCTTCGACGGTGAGATCACCGGCAAGATGGATACCGTTGACGCCGAGCATGCCGAAATCGCCGAAGCCCGCCTGCTGTTTGATGCTGACGTTCTTGCCGTAGACCGTGACGTTCGCGCCGCCTCTTACGGTAAAGTCGTTCGCGGCTACGTTGCTGCATACCACGTCCGTGCCGTCTATCGTCAGCGAGCCTTCCGCGAACAGTGCGGCATGTTCTCTGCGGTCCTGCAGAGGAACGGACGCTACTTCGAACGCGGACGCGTCGATCGCGCCGTCGCCGCTAATAGCGAGGTCGCCGCCCGACTGTATGCGGCCGTCTTCCATCGTGAGTGTCGCGCCTTCGGACACCTCCACCGCACTCGCGTTAAGGTTGCCTTCGATACCTAAGTTGCGCGTTACCTTGACGGTACCTGCGTCGAAGTCGTCCGTCATATACACATAGCCGATGTTGTTGTTCGAAAGAGCCGCGCCGAACTCGGAGAACGAGCCCGCTTCCGCCGCGTCGCCGTGAACAACGAAAGTTGCGGAGAACGGCTTGTCGCGGAAGGTGTAGGACGCGGTTATCGTGACGTCTTTATCGTTCACGATTATCTCACCGTCCTTCATGTGCTTTTCATCGGCGGTAAACGTAAGACCGTGCTTGCCCTTGGTTATCTTCTGCTCTTTGCCGCTGGAGAGTTTTGCGACGATGGATACGCCGCTCGATTTGAACTCATCGTTTGCGCCGTACATGTAGTGCACGGTGTTCGGCATCTTGGCGACGGTCGTTTCTGTGACCGTGAGTTCTTTTACTTCTACATTGCATGTTGCGGACGCGTCGCCGTCTTCCGCCGTGGCGGTTATCGTGGCTTCGCCCGCTTTGAGCGCCTCCGCGACGCCGTTTTCTATCTTGATGACGGACTCGTCGCTGCTCGTGTATATTATGTTCTTGTTTTCCGCGTCTTCGGGAGTGATGATGGGCTCGAGGCGAAGTTTATCCGTCTCATACATCACGACGGACTCCTGCTCGAACTTGACGGAGTCGACATGTACGACGAGCGCCGCCGGTATGATGACCGCGAACAGGATTATGAGGAAGACGATGAGCACCACCGCTCCCGCGCCGCCTATGATGAGCGGCGTCTTGTGCTTGACAGCGAACTCCTTGGTGTTCGTCTTGAAGTTCGCCCAATCCTCGTCCACTTCAGCCTGCTGCTCTGCCGTCAGCTTTTTGGTCTGGCGCATGAAGCACGCGACGAGGGACACCAACGCCGTAACGAGAGTCGCCGCGATGATGAAGATGAGCACCGCGCCCGAAGCCGTGGTCTCGGCTATGTTGGACGAACCGGTCAGATAGTAGACGATCTCCGTTCCCATGGTCGGTATCGAGATACCTACCGCGAGAGAGAGGAATACCGTCTGCAATATGGGGATGATGCGCGTCAGATCGTTCTCTTCGATGAAGAAGTACACGAGCGGGAGCAGGAACGCAAGCAGATAGAATACGAACACTCCCCCGTTGAACAGACCGTGCGCCCCGCAGTATGCGGCATAGAATATCGTGAGAAACAAGCTGAGCAAAGACGCCGCGAGACTGAAGTAGAACCCTATGGGTTTGTTTTTGAATAATTTCTTAAACATGATCCTTCTCCTTACGCCTCCTCGGCAGAATTCGCCTTGTCTTTACGCGAAACGATCGCCTTGATGACTGCGCTGCTTATGAACAGTACGCCCGCAACGATGGTGATCACGAGGAGCACCGTGTTGGCGGTAGTCAGCGCGGTCTCCCACCAGTTTGTGACGGGGATTATCACCATATCCGAAGACATGCCGTTGACCAGGTTACTGTTGCAGTATGCGTAATAGAAGTTCTTGTTCGCCTGGCGGAGCATCTGAAGGATATAACCGTCGCCGCCGTTGATCGCGTCTTTTACCGTCCTTACGCTGTCCTGCGATCTCGCAAGACACCACTGGTCGTTACCCGCGATGATGGCTTCGACCGGGTGCATGTAGCTGTCGATCGCGTCGGAGATGATGACGCCCTTAAAGCCCCATTCGCCGCGCATGACGTCCTGCTGCATGACCTTGCTGTGGCAGTACGCGCGCATGCCTACGCGGTTGAAGGAAGTCATCGTGCTGTTGGACTTACCGATGGTGAACGCGCCCTCGAAGCCGCGCATGTCGTTCATACGGAAGGACTGCTCGTTGGAGAACGTCGAAAGTCCCTGGCGGTAGGTCTCCTGGTTGTTGCCGCAGCAATGCTTGATAGCCGTGACCACGCCCTTGGAGCGCATCGCCGCGACTTCGGCGCCCGCACACAGATAGGACATGTAAGAATCTTCGCTGTAATACTCGAAGTTACGTCCGCCGTAAGGCGTGCGGTGAAGGTCACCGCCCGGGCTCCACAGCTGCACGCAGGTGGAGAACATGGACTCTTCGCCGAGCATCTCTCCGCGGCGAGTGAGAAGGTCGTAACTATACGTCTGCGCGAGCACGATCTCGTTGGGGAACATCGTGCACTCGCCGCTGATGTGCGGAAGACGGTTGCCGTCTTCGTCCTGGATCTTGAATCCCTGGTTGATGCCGTCGGGACCGTCGTCGTTCCAGTTCCAGGGCTTGCCTACGCTCGAGATCGCGTACGTTCCCCAGTGCTCCCAGATGACGTTGAGCATATCCTCTACCGTAAGCTGATCGATGAATTTGTTCCACGTCTCGTCGTCCTCGTAAGGTATGCCGTGCATGTCGGAGAACGTGATGCCGTTTTTTGCACCCTGCGTGAAGTCGGACACCGCGGGAGCGTCCTCGGGACGGGCGAATTCCTGATAACGGTCGCCGTTATCGTAGCCGTAATAGTTACCGCTTATCTCTATCGCCATTTCCTGCGTAAGAGTTATCACCGTGTGCTCGGTGGGATAGGTGCCGCTCCAATCCGAACGCGTAAGATACGTCACGGTATCGGGCAGCCAATAGTTGAGATCCATCTCCTCGAGACGGTTGGTCACTTCCACCTGCTCGTTCTCATTCCACTGAGAGTAGTGATACGTCTCTGTATCGAGCTCCGCCAGGTTCCACTTCCAGACGTGATTGGTCGCGTCCGGCGCGAAGTCGCTGCCGTCGTGGTTTGTCATGCCCGTAGCGCCCTTATCCGCAAGGATATAGTTGAGAGCGTCGTGTACGCTGTCGCCCACCGCGAAACGGTAGTCGCCCGCGTCGAGGATGTAACCGGTGACACCGTTATCGTTGAGTCCTTCATAATCGTAAGACGCAAGAAGATATTTATCTACGGTGATCGTGATGGTCTCGCTGTCGCCTTCCTGCCCCGCGGGAGCGAGAACGCCGGTCTTGCCGAAGCCAACGAGCTGCACGGAGGATTTCTCCACGCCGTATTCAATGTAAGGCGCCTGCACGTACAGCTGTACCGAGCGCTTGCCCGCAACGTCGCCCGTATTGGTGACTTTAACGGCGATGGTGAACTCTTCGCCCTTCTTTTCCGGATCGTAAGAGCATTCTTCTTCCACTATCTCGAGAGAGAAATCGGTGTAAGACAAACCGTAACCGAACGGGTACTGCACTTCGTCGGAATACTTCCAGCTGTCTTCCGTGCTTGAGCCGACGTCGCTGTCCGCGTCGCCGTTGCCGAGGACGGCGTCCTCGTAACGAGTCTCATAATACTTATAGCCGATGTAGATGCCCTCGGCGTATACGACGTAATGCTCGACCTTCTCGGGATTCTCGGTAATGCGGTTCTCCGCCGTGAGCATCTGGTCGGCGTTGGTATACGTGAATGCGCCGAAATTGGTCATCGCGGGCGACGACTGAAAATCGTACGCCCAGGTATCGACAAGCCTGCCCGAAGGATTAGTCTCGCCGCAAAGTATGCTGCCGAGAGCTATCGTGCCGTGATGGCCGTAACCCGCGGTATAAAGACATGCGTCGATGCCGTATTCGTCCAGCCAGGGCATCTGAACGAGGTTGGAAGTGTTGAGCACGAGGATGACCTTCTTGAACGTCCCGTTATCCTTGTACGCCTTGACCTCGCTGAGCAAAGCCTCTTCCTCGGGGAAAAGCGCAAGATAGTCCTGAGTGGGATCTTCGCGCTGGTACCATATTGCGTCGCGCTCGACGTTGCCCGTCGGGCAGTCGCGGTTCTCGCCCGCCGTACGGGCAAGGAATATCACCGCGGCATCGCCGTAATTTTTGTATGAATCGCGAAGACCCGACTGCTCATAGAACGCCGGTTCCGCCTCGTAAAGGTTCCAGTCGCCTACGGTCATGACTTCCGAACGCGTGCCGCTGCCGTAAGTCCCGCTGCTGCGAGCATTGGCGTAAGCGTTATAAAGCGTATCGTTTATTTTGAACCCCGCCCGCGCAAGGCCGTCTTTGACGTTGGTCTGCGGGTTGCCGCTGTACTGAGCGCCTCCCGAAGGCGGCTTATACAGCGGATCCTCGCTCGCGTGGCCGAAAAGACTGATGCTCGCACCTTTTGCAAGGGGCAGCGCGGGAGCACCGTTCACATCGTTATTGCGGAGAAGTACCGCACCCTCTTTCATCTCGTTGATAGCCTGCTCTTTGGAAGCGGCTTTGAGAGCGTCGAATTCCTCCTGCGTGGGGTTCTTCACATCCGCGGCGAATTCGCTCTTGTACGGATAGATGGGCTCCGCGTCACCCGTCTTCTCGGTCCTTGAATCGGTTAAGCCGAGTACCGAGTTGATGGTGATCTTGTTGTCGAACGCAAGCTGCGTCATAAAACAGGCTACGATCGTGAGCAATAAGAACACCGCCACAAGTCCTCTCCAGATATTCGCCGTTTTTGCGAATATTCGGGCAAACTTATTCATTCTTTTTCCTCCTTGTTATATTTTCGGAATTTGTTCGCATGCCATTCCGGTATGGCGATGACGATGACGGCTGCCGCCGCCTGCTGCCGATTACCCGGATATCACGAGACATTCCTGCTGTTTTTGCAATAATATCCCGCAAATATTTCATTATCCACCATAAAATCAACACAAATACTCTGCTTTTCTCTTATATAAGACCCTCCCTTGATGGTTTTACTATGAATAATATATCATACCCCCCCCCCACGATTCAAGACATCTGCTGTCCACTTGTGGACATTTTTCGTCATTTTTATATTGTTCGATCGACACGCGGCGTGCTCGTCGGCGCACGGCAAAAAGCCCGCGCATGCAAGCATACGCGGGAAATTTCGATCGCAAACAACGTATATGACAAAAACCGCCCCCTTCCTCAGGCGACGGCAAAAACCGCGATCGGTTTCCCGACCGCGGTTTTGCGTACATTGTCATGCGACGTTTTATTTCGGCTGCTCTTTGTCCTGCAGGACCGCATCTTCTGCGCCGCTGCCCGCATCGGGTCCCGTAGCTTCCGAGCCGGTCCCCCACGAGAGTTTTGCTCCGTCCGCAACGTTGCCGAACGCAAGGTCGCGGAAATTGAGCTGTTCCTTACCCGTTCCTATAAGCTGCACTTTATTCACGCCCGCTTTGAGCGTTACGACTGCCGCTTCTTCGTATACGAACCAATGGAATCTGTCCACATCGTCCGGTTTGCCCTGATTTTCGTAATGGTGGATCGTCTCGCTTTGGTAGGAGACGGGGTCGGTCTCGCCCGCGGGAGTTATTTCGATCCCCCACGTTTTATAGAACTCGACTTCCCATTTCGTGGATATCGCGGAACAGTTGACAAGCATGGTAGCCGTGGTATCCTTGTCCGAAACGATATAATAGGTTATCGTGGTGACCGTGCCGTTTTTACCGGGAAGCAGCTGCTCGTCCGTATTCTTCTCCGCGCCTTCGAATATGCAACGCTCATCCATACCGTTGAAGTTGTAACGAATCAAAGCGTTGCAAGCCGAGCAAGTCACCGTCACACCGTCGGACGCGGTAACTTCTTCCCCGCCGTGGTTATCCGGATCGACGGGCAAAGCGATATCGGTATCCGAAATTTCGTCCGTTCCGTTTTCGTCCGAATAATATTTATCGCAATCGTCGCAGTACCAATACTCGATATTACCCGTTTCCGTGCATGTCGCCGCGACCGCGGGTACATGAACAAGCTCGTGTTCGTCGCCGACTTCGGGCGCGGGTTCGGTGCCCCACGAGAGTTTTGCGCCGTCCGCAACGTTGCCGAACGCAAGGTCGCGGAAATTGAGCTGTTCCTTACCCGTTCCTATAAGCCGCACTTTATTCACACCTGCTTTGAGCGTTACGGTAGCAACTTCTTCGTACATGAACCAATGGAATCTGTCCACATCGTCCGGTTTACCCTGATTTTCGTAATGGTGGATCGTCTCGCTTTGGTAGGAGACGGGGTTTGTCTCGCCCGAAGGAGTTATCTCCACTCCCCACGTTTTGTAGAATTCGACTTCCCACTTCGTTGCTATCGCGGAACAGTTTACAAGCATCGTCGCAGTGGTGTCTTTATCTGATACGATGTAGTAAGTAATGGTCGTCATTACGTTGTTTTTACCTGGAAGCAGCTGCTCGTCCGTATTCTTCTCCGCGCCTTCGAATATGCAACGCTCGTCCATGCCGTTGAAGTTGTAACGGAGCAGGGCGTTGCAATCGGAGCACGTCACGGTCACGCCGTCGTCAGCGACGGTCTCGCTGCCGGTATGATTATCCGGATCGACGGGAACGATTACGGACGAAGTATCGGTTATCTCCGTTTCGCCGTATTCGTCGGAGAAATACTTACCGCAATCGTCGCAACGCCAATACTCGATATTGCCCGTTCCGACGCAGGTAGCCGCTACCGCAGGCACATGCTGCAAGTTATGCTCACCCGCTTCGGGCGCATACCAACCGAACTCGCCGCTCTCCGAGAAGATGATCATCGACTGGAAGTTATACGCCGCGTTCGTTACGTTCTTTTTCGGCGTCTGGGAGAAATCTATGACGTTCCTGCCCTTTTTCAGCGTGATATCGCCTACGATCGTCATCGCGTAATCGTTCCATTCGCGCAGACCCGTTTCGGACACGGGCATAGTTCCGTCGCCGTGCACCCGCGTGCCGTTTACGGTAAGGACGAACTGGTCGGTAAACTTAAGATCGGTCTTGACGTCATGCGATACCACCACACCTAACCTGACCGTACCCTCGATGCTCGAATCTATCTCGTAAGTGATGCGGGTCTCTTTATCCCAGGAGCAGCCTACGCCGTCTATTTCGGCATTGATACCCCTGCCGTGATTGTCCGCGCGCTCGTCGAGAACGGTGAAGATATGCGCATTGTGCGTACCGCTGTCGCAGTCGCATTTGTATTCGCAGCCCGGGTTGAGACAGCTGAAATCCGTACAGCCGCCGCAAACCTCGCATTCGCTGTCGCACGTATGCGGTACCTGTTCCGCGGGCAACAGAGAAACTACGGTATCCGCTCCGTCATACGCGACGGAAATGCCGAGGAATTCATGGACGTGTTCCCCGTCGCCTTCGGCAACGAAATTTATCGTGTTCTCGCCGCTGACGAGCTCTATGCAGCCGAGATTGATGTTGGCTACGTCGCTCCCCGGATATATCACGCTCGGACGGTCAAGTTCGACGCCGTTTACCGAGGTGGTTATGACGTCGGTGAACACATCTTCCGCCGTGTTCTTATAAACGGATGCGGTGAGATTTACCGTCATATCCTTATCTGCGTTCAGCTTATAAGAGACCGCGCCTTCGTTCGACTTGCTGAAACCGACGTAATACGCCTTGGTCTTATCGTAAGTCAGGCTCGTCTTCGCCACGTTGAGCTCTTCCGCCGCATTGAACGTTTCGCCGTAAAGATAGCTGTCTCCGCACTTGACGGCGCACGCCTCGTCGGTGCAGTCCGCGTCGAGACAGCCGCCGCATATCGGGCACTTGTGCTCGCACTCGTGAGTCTCGACAGAGGGAGGCGGCTCGGGTCCGGGACCCGGTCCGGGCTCGCTCGTACCGCCGCACGTTGCGATCGGCACTACTACAGCCACGATCACGACTGCCGCGACGATAGCGGTACCTATCACGATGAGCAGTTTCCTATGCTTCGCGAGCCACTCGGCAAAGCGCGACCTGCCGCCGTTCTCGGGCGGCTCGCCGCCCGGAGACATTTCCGCCGAACCGTTATCGGACGAACCGCCGCCGGTCGTACCGCCGTCCGAGCCGCCCGCGGAGCGAGCGTCGTTTTCTCTGTCCGTAACGCGGTCTTCAGCCGGCGCGCAGCGTTTTTCCGCTCTTGCCTTTACGATGAAGTATAACACGAACGCCGCTATCATGCCCGCAAGACTGACTCCCATAAGCACGCCCGTTACCGTCTGCCCCGCAAATATCGTGCCGAAATACCACGGCTCGACGTAAACGAACTTAGTGCTGCTGTCGATGCCGTTCATCGCCGCGGAATTTGCGACTACATACAGTATGCGGTGCGCCGATTCTCTGAGCGCCTGAGCTACCGTCGGATCGTTTTTGAAGTCGCCCCAAAGCTCGCTGTCGTCATCCGCTCCGCGAAGCCAAAGATCGTTGCCCGCGATCACGGCTTCGGCTCGGCATTCGCCGAGACGCATGTAAAGCCCCGTCGCGGAATCCGTTTCCACGAAGCCTTCGAATCCCCACTCGCCGCGGAGAAGATCGGTAAGAAGTCCTTTGTGCCTGCCCACCCAGGTGCAGCCGAGCCTGTTGAGAGAGCTCATCACGCCGTTGGCTTTCGCTTCCGTTACCGCAGCCTCGAACGCTTTGAGATACAGCTCCCTTATCGTTTGTTCGTTAGCCCATGTGGTTATACCGCAACGATATATCTCCTGATCGTTGAGAACGAGATGTTTTATGTTGACTATCGCGCCCATCGACTGCAGACCCTTGACTTCCGCGCAAAGCGTTCTGCCCGAAAGATAACCGTCTTCGGAGAAATACTCCCAGTTCCTGCCGCCGTACACCGAACGGTGCAGCCCTGCGCCCGTACCGTAGATCTCCCCGCAACCGCCGTGCAGCATTTCGTGACCGAAAGCCACGCATACTTCTTCCACGAGCGCTTCGTCAAAGGTAGACGCGAGCAGTACTCCGCAAGGAAACGCCATAAGCGTGCCTACCTTTTCCTGCACGTCTTTTACTCCCGCAGGTCCGTCGTGCGCCACCACCGAGGGCGACGATACGCTCTTTACCGCCTGTATGAGATGATTGCTTATACCGCAAAGCTTTACGGTTTCTTCCCATGTAAGCTGATCGAGAAGATCGTCCCAATTGGGATTGTCGTATTCGAGCCCCCTGAACATTATCAGCTTCAGCCCGTCTTTGCCCGCCTGTTCGTTCGTCACGGTGCCGTAAGTCGGCATTTCCGCGTCGGGATCCTTCCAGTTTTCGATACCGGACGAATACTGCATGTCCTTGACGAAAAGATTATTGACGGCAGTCATCTTCACTTCCGAACTCGGATAAGTACCGTTCCAGTCTTTGCGCGAAAGATAGGTTATCTTCTGATTCGCCGTTCCGGCATACAGATTGATATCAGTATCGTCAAAACGGTTCGTGACCTCTTCCTGCGTATATTCGGACACCGAATATTTTTCGTAATCGTTCTCGGACACGGTTATCTTATGCGCAAAAGTCTTGTCTCCGTTATCCGGCTGTCCGTAAATATCCGTCATACCGTCAGACGAATCGTAGCCTTTCGCCGCAAGGATGTTGTTCACCGCGTCGTGCGCGTTCTCACCGAACGCCAGGTAATAGTCGCCCTTTTCGAGAATGTATGTTTTTTTGTTGTAACTGTCGTACGTTTTGAATTCCGACCCGTCCACGTCAACGGTATAGGTCTTTTTTTCATCGGGCGCAAGAACGTCCGTTTTAGCGAAACCGACGAGCTCTGCTGCGGCTTTTTCTATGCCGTTTTCCTCATCGTAATCGGTATAAGGCTTTTGCAGATATATCTGAACGGGAACGCTGCCCGCTTTTCCGCCCGTATTCTTTACCGAAACGCTGACCGTATAATCGTCGCCGTTTTCCGTTACGGAGAAATCGGAAAACTCGAAATCGGTATAGGAAAGCCCGTAACCGAACGGGAACAGAACTTCTTCGTTGTAGTCCCAGCTGCCGTCCTTTCCGTTCACCTGCCCTGCCGCGCCATCGGCATTGCGCCCGCCGAGCACGCTGTCTTCATAACGCGTTTCGTAATAACGGTAACCGACGTATATGCCTTCCTGATAGACGATATAAGCGTGATTGTATGAGTTGCTTCCCCTGTTTTCCGCGGGCAACCCTGCGGAGGAACGGGTAAACTCGAATGCGCCCGTGTTCACCGTGCTCGGTGCGGAATCGCCGTTATAAGCGTAGGTATCGGCGAGCCGACCGCTCGGATTGACTTTGCCGCTGAGCACATCGTACACCGCGCCGAAAGACGCGTTTCCGCCCATGCCCACCCACAGACACGCGTCGATATCGTAAGTCGATATCGTTTTCATCTGCATTGGCGTACCGGTATTGAGCACGAGGATCACTTTTTCAAACGTCCCCGCGTCGCGCAGAGAAATGAGCGCTTCTATCGTATCGATCTCGTTCTCGGCAAGGTCCAGATAATTGTTATCCACGTTGTTGTCGTTGTTTTCCGGGTATACGCTCGTATCGAACCACGTATCACCGTCTTCCGAACCCGTGCGCGATATGAAATAGATCGCCGCGTCGCCGTAAGACGCAAATGTCTGACCCGCCGCCGCATTGACCGAAGACCACGCTTTTTCGTTTATCATGAACTCTCTGTAATGATTGTCGTCGCCGTAAGGATTGAGCACCTGCTTCCACTGCTGCGCAACGGGATAAGAATCGTAAAGCGTGGGGTTCACGGTATACTTTCCTTCCGATTCGAATTGCTCTTTCAGGTCCATAAAATCCGTTTTGGTCACGGACACGTTGCCCGAGCCCATACCTGTATATCCCCAGTTATTGGCTCTCGACGACACGCCGAAGAAACTCAGAGCCGAGTTTTCCGCAAGAGGGAGCGCGTCGTCGTTGTTCCACAGCAATACCGCGCCGTCCGCCGCCGCTTTACGCGAGATCTCCATAGACGCTTCACGCATGGCTTCGTTGTCGTATACCTGACTGCGCACGCCGCTCTCATCCGTCTGATAGAGGATGTTCCCGTCGGCATCTTTCTTTACGTAGTTCGACTTGACGTACTCGGTATCCTCCGTCGTCTCGCTCGTCTGCATCTGCCAAGGATTTATTCCGAGCGCGTAATTCAGATTGTTTTCGTTTTCACGTGCGAAACTTTCTCCGACGATAAGCACCACGAACGCTATGACGAAAAACACGGACAAAAGTATCCACAGATATCTGTTGAATATTTTAAGCAAAACCTTCATCTCGTCACCCTCTCGTTCACATCGCGATCTCTTTTCTTACCTCTGCCTATGACCGCCATCACGATAAAAAATACGGTCGCCGCGACAGCAAGTATATCGAGCACGAACAACATGGTCTGATACCATGTCCCGAACAGACTCGCGCTGCTGTTCGTTTCCGCTTCTATCCTGTTAAGTATGACGAAAGCTATTATTACCGCCGCCGTGAGATAGAAAGCGAATATACCGCTCAGCCCCGCGAAAAATCCGTAAGGAATTTTCTTTTTCATCTTTGATCTCCTTTTTTATTTTGCTAAGACGGACCCGCGCGCCGCCGTCCTTTTCTATTATAAAATAAGCAACCGCCTTGTCAATAGCAGTTGCATATTCTTGAAAACGAGCTGAATATTTTTACTCGCGCGGTTTATTTTCTTTTACGACATACTCTCTCGGGACGGGTATGAGCACATTGAGCCTGAACATATCTCCTTTGACCGAAACGGAAAGATCCCCTTCGTATTTTTTCACGACGGTATCTATACTGAGCATCCCGTACCCGTGATAATCGGTGTCCTTTTCCGTTACGGGCAAACCGTCATCCGCAAATTTTATGCTGCCTTTGTAATAATTGTTTTCGGATACGGATACGAATGCGCCCGAAGTCCCGACGTTAAGGCTTATGCAACGTTTTTCGGCGTCCTCAAGCGAACTTGCCGCTTCTATGGCGTTATCCACTATATTGCCGAAAAGCGCGTACAGATCGCCTTCCCGGATGAAGCCGAGCCCCGAACCGTCGGCGAGGCATGTCATTTTTATCCCTTTTTCGCGGCAGATAAGGCTCTTTTCCGTCAATATGACATCCAAAGCTTCGTTTCCCGTATTTACCTTCGCGTCGTATATCAGAATGGCGTCGCTTATCTCCCGCAATTCCTCGTTGCCGACCGTGCCGTGTTGCGCCAGACTGCTCATCCTATGACGCAGATCGTGGCATTTCGTGTTTATGAGATTTATCGTTTCTTTCTGAAGCATATACTGCCGCTGCGACTGTCTCAGCATTTCCTTCATCTGCGCGGTCTCCGTCCGCATATCCGTGATCGAAACGAGATTGATCTGTATATAGAAAACGAGTATACAGCACACTATATTGTATACGCATGTTATTATCTCGTATCTCAGATCGCTGCCGTCACTGTAAATGACCACGGAAGAAAGCACTACGTCTATAAGCAATATGAACGCGCCGAACCACAGCAGCGTAACGCTTTTCAGATTTATGCTTTCGTGATCGAATATCCTGCCTACCGACAGCCTCGCGGCTCCGTATCCTAAAATATATATATCGACGTAGATCAGCACGCAGACAAGCGTACCTTTCGAAAAATTGGAAAAATCGAGTACGGACGTACTGTACATATCTATCCCGCCGTCAAGACCTGTCACGGCGATGATAAGCGTATATAACTCGTGACATATATGCTGCAATGTATACGCCGTCAACGCGAAAAACAACGCGCCGGAAAACGAGATCTTATACATGAACGCGAGAGTGCCGCATCCGAACGCGAACATAACGAAAAACATCAGCGAAGAATACCACCAGGAATTCGCCACATACGTTCCGACGGGATAAAAAATCGCCACGGCATACAGCATGGCGAGCGATCCGAGCAGCCGCAGCGCAAAATATCGCCTGCGTCTGAGCTTCGTTGTAAATAAAATTTCGGCGGCGATAAGTTCGGTAATAAAAAGTATCTTGTACCAGAACAGATTGCTCATTTTCGACCTCCCGTCGCAAGATAATCGTTGAGCGCGCGCATGAAATATTTCTTTTTGGGCAAGGATATCTGCAACCTGTCGCCTCCGACATACAGATCGAGCCCGCGCACTTCGGTAACGAAACTCAGATTGACATAGTAACACTGGTTGCACAGCGCAAAAGGAAGACCGTCGAACACCTCCGTAACGCTTTTCATCGTACCGGTGCCGTATACCTCCCCTTCCGTCGTATGGAAAATGAGGTTGTGACGCATTATCTCCACATACATCAGTTTATCCGCGGTCACGAGTTTTTTGCCCTGTCTGGATCGGACCCATATCTCGCGTTTGCGTCTGCCCGCCATGCTTTCGACAGCCCTGGAGAACTTTATGGCGAAGTCGTAATAACTTACGGGCTTTACCATGAAGTCGAAAGCCCGTACTTCGTAACCGTTCACCGCATACTGAGCAAGCCCGGTAACGAAAAATACGATAACGTCCTCGTCCGTCTGCCGAAGGCGCCTGACTACGGAAAGTCCGTCCGATCCCGGCATTTCTATATCCATGAAAATAACGTCGAAAATCAGACCCGACGACAAAAATTTGTCTCCGTCGGGATATATATGCGTTTCTGTCTCGACGCCGTTTTCTTCCGAGTATCTTTCAAGATACTTTTTCAGCTGATCGGAACACGCCTTTTCGTCTTCGACTATTGCGGTTTTTATCGGATTTGCCAAACCGTATTTCTCCCGTGTTTATTTTCCGTCATCTGTCGGTACCCGAGGTCGGCACCGGGTAAAATATAATTTAATATAAATTATCTCAAATTGTCAATAGCCGACGTGCGGATTTACATAAATTATAAACCGAGATGCATATTCTTTATACTCTATCCGCTTCGCGTACCCGGTGCCAACCCCAATAGAACACTGCAAATGAGCGCGCTTTTCGGCTGT
>ERZ1108167.247-NODE-247-length-55027-cov-101.352507_pt1 | contig 55027 bp, 43 predicted proteins | sample MGYA00403703_ERZ1108167 | MGnify/ENA primary metagenome ERZ1108167 (study PRJEB35170, sample SAMEA104062411) | human gut metagenome | biome: human gut; feature: human-associated habitat; material: faeces | place: Denmark | collected 2012-05-11 ...
GCTCGCAGCCGCTGTCGCTTCGTGCGAGCCACCTTCCCCTGCCTCAGGGGACGGCGGTAATAAAGTCCCGCACTTATAAAACAAGAAAACGCAGCCCCGCGACATCACGTCGCGGGGGCTGCGTACGATATCATGTTTATGTCATCGCCCTTCGGCGGATAACATCTGCACGTTATCCCTGTTCGGGATAACTATCATGCGGCGCCCGTCCCCTGCCCTTTCTTGCCGACATATGCAGCAGTTGCGGCTGCGGGATACGGGACCGGTCGTTATTGCTTATTCGGCAACGGGAAGATAACCCTCATCCTCGAGGATCTTCTGACCTTCATCGCCCATGACAAAGTCATAGAACAGCTTGCCGGCTTCGTCAAGTTTATCATAACCCCCCTCGGGAAGGATAAGATTGAAGTTACGCATAAGCTTGTACGTTCCGTTGATCATGTTCTCGTTTGTAGCCTCGACCCCCTCGACCTTGAGCTTTTTAACTTCGCTCGTAACAGAACCGAGAGAGATATAACCAACGGTAGGCGTAGTAGCGGACTTAACTGCATTGATAACCGCTCCGGTGGTTGTAGGCTGAGCTACATTGGAATTATAGCCATTACCTTCGTTAGCTTTCTCAAGCGCTACACCTGCAGAGTTAACAACAAGCTCATCAAATGCGGAACGCGTACCGGAGCCGGTTTCTCTACCTACTGCCGCAGTTACGGTAACGTTATTGTCCGTAAAAGAAGTGCCGCTCGCATAAAGGTTATAAAGTTCATCAAACGTTACATCCTGAGCGCCCGTAGTAGTCTGCGTCACGACTGCAATGCCATCAATAGCTATAGTCGCCTGTACAACGCCGGTCTCACTGTCTTTAAGATCACGGGAAGCCATACCGAACGTGCAACTACCGTCCTGAGCGGCTTTGATACCCTCGCCGCTACCGTTACAAGTCATACTCACGTCGATACCGGGGTTAGCCTTCATAAACGCATCATTGATCACTCCCATGACTTCTTCCATTGAAGTCGAGCCGACAAGAGATATACTGCCGCTGGCATTTCCGCAGCCCGTGAAGGCGAATGCCGAGAGGGCTACCGTAGCCGTGAGTACAAGTGCCGCAATAAAAAGTGCGATCCTGTTTTTAACTTTCATTTCTTTTCTTTCTCCTTGATTTTTGTACTTGTATTATATCGCACACTTGTAACAAACTTTGCCGCAATTGTAAACAGATTGTAAAATCCGTGTAAATTATTTGTATAATTTGCTTCCCCTCTCCCCGCCGCATACGCAAAAACGCGCCCGCCGAAAGGCAAGCGCCGATACGTTTACACAAAAATCAAGCGAATACTCGGAAGCGACCGCGCTTATTTACCGCGCGCCGCATCGCTTTTTGCGAAAAAACTGTTTGTTAAACGCCTTGCGCTCCTCCTATGAGGAGCGCAAGGCGCATCACGCCATAATATTTATCCGGCGACCGTTCACTCTTTTACGGTATATATCCTTTGAGCGTGGCTGCGAGGCTTATCCGGTAAAGTGTAAGCGAGCACGCCCTCGGCGATCATCGGAGCGACGATATAGCTCATGACATAATATTTATTCTTACCTATGAACGCGCCTATCTCGTCGCGCGAACGAGGCTGTTCGCAAAACGCCAGCAAGCGCGTGCGGATATCTCCGTCCGTTCCTGCGGAAGGCGCGGAGAAGAACGTCACTTTGAACAGTCCGCGGCGATCGGTAAAACGCGGTTCGGGCAAGCCGTTCGCTTTGAGTTCGCGGCGTATCGTGGGGATGCCCGAATAACGGTTCTCCACCACTCTTTCCGTTTCGAGCACGGATATCAACGTTTTGTTGCGCGTATCCGAATGCACTCTTCCGAGCTCGTCTATATCTATCGCCCCGTACATCCCGCCGGGATTGGTTATTTCCAGGCGGTCTTTATACATCTCTATCCTTACCGGCATGCCCTCGGTATACACGCTGTAATCGCGATGCACGAGAGCGTTCACGACGGCTTCTCTTACCGCCGTCAAAGGATATTCGGGTCGATCTATACGTTTACCGTCCGCGAACGCGACCCTTTCGCGCATGTTCATCGCAACGAAATCCACCGCCCCCTCTATCATCTGCGGGATAGTCCCCTCTATGCGCCTGTTTGCGAGGAAACGCGTGCCGTCGTCCGCGGTCTCCCCCATTTCCGTCCCCGGCACGAGCACCGCAGTCACGCACAACTGAGGATACACCGCCTGAGGATATGCCGAAAAGCACATCACTGCCGAAAGAGTGGGTCTACCGTCCTTTACCAATCCCATGAGAGATAGCAAAGCGTCGTCCGAAATATTCCCGGTATTCGGTCTGCCGCGGCGAACATCGGACAAATATGCGTCGAGGGCCTTCCGATCCAGCGCGTCGAGAGGCATATCCGTCGGGCGGATATCATCGCGTATATGCTTGCGGTAAGCCTCGAAAGCATATATCTCGTACTCGCTCATGAGTTTGTCCGACCCGCCCGTCCTGACATAAGACCCGCGCCACATGCCCGCACCTTTATAATATACCGGGCGCCTGTGCGCTTCTACGGACGGCACTTCTATACCTACGAAACTTTTACCCGCGACCTCGCATGTGCTGAATACCGCGCGCACTTCGGGCTCCATCTGCGCACATTGCGCCTCCGCCTTATGGAGCAGATCCTGCACATCGTATACGCCCACGGGCAAAAATCCGTGTTCCTCGTCGATACCGAGCACGATCAACCCGCCGTCGCTCTGATTGGAAAAGGACGACAGCGTATCATACAGCTTCGGACAGCCCGAATGCGCCGCTTTTACTTCCAGCGTCTGCCCCTCGCACTTATCCGCGATAATGCGTTCTACTATCTTTTTCAGTTCATCGGACAACATGGTCGATCTCCTTTTATATTTTATATAAGGATATCATAACTTTTTTGATTTTGCAATGAATTTTCAATAAAACTTTTGATAAATTCAAAAAACTTTATATGAAATCCAAAAGTTTTGAAAAATTATCAAAAATTTTCAAAGAAAATCATGAAAACTTTATGACGATATCAAAAGTTTTTGCGATAAAATCATAAAAGATCCGCAAAAGTATGAAAACCTTTGCGGACTTTCAAAAAATTTTCATAAAGTTCATTGCCCGCAGGCAATGAAATCCCCGAAGAAACAGCGGGAGATATCCGCACGATCGCCGTCGAAAGGGACTCCTTCGCGTTCCAGCCACTCGCGCTGGATATTTTCGCCGCCGTGAGCGAACGCGGGCGTGAGAGAGCCGTCGCGGAACACCACGCGGTGACAGGGCACGACCACGGGCGTGCGGTTGGTATGCAACAGCCGCCCAACCTGACGCGCCCCGCGAGGAACGCCGAGGGCGCGCGCTATCGCCCCGTATGTGGTCACCCGTCCGGGCGGCACCTGTTTTACGAGAGCGAACACTTCGTTTGCCGTCATTATACTTCCTCCGTAAAAGCGAACGCGCGGGGCTGTTCCCGCGCGTTCGGCAATGCTTATCAGAAGAACAGGAATATCACCGCGCCTATATACGCCGCGATACCGACGAGGATGTATCCCCAATCCTGCAGCCACGCCCAGCTCGTCGCGAACGTGAAGAGCAGCACGAGTATACCGACGACTATGAGAAGTATCCCCATGATCATCGCGAACGTGTTGCCGTGGCGCACCGCCTGCACTATCGTATATATCCCGTAAGCGATGAGCGCGATACCTATCGCGAGATACACATACTGCGTGACCGTGTTCGCCATCACGATGAGCACGACGCCGATGATCGCCTGGATGATACCCACGACGAGCGTGCCCATATCCGTATTTTCGTATTTGCGGATGTAGCGCACGATCGCCACCAGCCCGAGGCAGAGACAGAACACGCCCACTATGGTGATAGCCACCGGCGTGATGTCCTGACCGCCCTTGAAAAGCAGGCAGGTGCCTATCGCCGCGAGCATACAGCCGATAAACGCGTTTATCGTGATGTTGAAGTAGAACTTCGTTTTGCCCGTTCTTGCGCTGGCGGTAGTGCGCCGCGTCTTGGTGTTGCGGCTGCTGCCGCTGCCGTTATTGCTGCTGTTAGTAGCCATTGTCATGACCTCCGTTTACGTTCATGAAATTACTATTACTTGCCTTCTTCCGCAGGAGCCGAAGGCATATCGAATATACCCTGCGACTTCCCGGCTTTGGCGCCGACGACTTTTTTATATCTGTCGCGCCAGAAAGCGGCTTTGCCCTTATCCTCGGGCACGCCTATGCCGCCTTCGTATATCTGCACCATCGCGTCGATGGCTTTGGGATGATCGGAAAGCGCCGCCTGGTATATCCAATTGAAGCCCGTCGTGTAATCGGGAGTGACTCCGTAGCCGTTTATGAGGCACACGCCGTACCAATACTCGCCTTCGGGGATGCGCGCTTCCGCGGCGGGGCGCCACCAGGATATGGCTTCGTCCAGCATCGCGTTAGCTTCGGGAAGAGCGTTCGCCATACGCAGATAGCGCATCGCTTTGACGTAACTCTTTTTCACGCCCCTGCCCTGCGCGTACATCGCGCCCAGCTCGAACATCGCGTGTACGTCGCCGCCGTCCGCCGCTTTGCGGAAGAGCTCCGCCGCGCGTTCGTCGTCCGTTTCGCCGCCTATGCCGCCGACGAGCATCGCGCCCAGCTCGTAACAGCAGCCGACGTGTCCCGCTTCCGCGCCTTTTTCGAACATTTCGCGCGCCTCTTCGTAGCTCTTGGATACGCCCTTGCCCGAGTAAAGCTTTTTGCCGAGCTCGTACATCGCCTCCGCGTCGCCCTTTTCGGCGAGGGCGGAAAGCTCCTTCGGCTTCATCATCTTATACTTATTTATATACTGTCCTATGACGGATGATAATTTGCTCATGACATGTTCTCCGTTCTCGCCTAATACAAAAAGGGACGATATCGAGCCGTCCCTTTTGCTTTTTAAGACATCGCGTCGGCGTAAGCATCCGCCGTGCCGGCTACGACTACCTTGCCCTGACGGGAATGTACGATATTCGCGATATCGTTATACTCGCCGCTGTTCGCCTGTGCGGCGTCCTCGGGACCGACCATCGTATCCAGCCCGTACTGCAGGAACCCTGTCGTATCCTTTTCATACCAGCGTATCGCGTATTCCTCGGTCTCGAAATACCAGATGGTGACATGCTCGAAGTCGGGACCGTCCATCTTGCTCGCCTGGACGCGCGCAGAAAGTCCGGTGATCTCGCTGTTCGTCATCTGTTCCTTGGTATACGAAAGTACGGTATAACCGTAGTCCTCGCTCTGCAGCTTGGTCGTGAGCGTGTTATAGTCCGAGCTGAGACAGCCGGAAAAGCACACGCAGGCAAAGAGCGCCATGCAGAGAACGAGCACGGGCAAAATAAACCTTGTTTTCTTCATCTCGTTTTATCCCGCGGCATACGGCGCGGGGTAAGTCTCCTTAAAAAGTTTTTTACGACTTATTTCTCGCTGATAGCGCCGACGGGGCATGCGGACTCGCAAGCGCCGCAATCGATGCAAGCGGATTCGTCTATCTCGTAGTGAGCTGCGCCCTCGCTGATCGCCTGTACGGGGCACTCGCCCGCGCACGTTCCGCACGATACGCAATCGTCCGATATAACTCTTGCCATGATTGATCTCCTCCTGAACCTTTATTGTTTTTTATTATAACACGGCTAAACGGAAAAGTAAATGATTTTAGCGCACTTTGCGCGGCATAAAATCCTTAAATTTCCTCGCCCGCGCGCGGCTCAGTCCTCGATATGGCGCAGCTCGTCCGCTTCCGCTTTGCTGACGCGCACATCATCGGCGGCGCTGGACGCGTCCAGCCTGGTCACCTTTTCTATCGGGTAGTCGGCGACGTCGAACGTGCCGTCGCGGTTCTCCGTGCGTACTTTGACGGTCATGCGGATCTGATTGACGCCCGTCGCGGTGCCTTCGGACATTTCGCCGTTCTCGCCCTCGACGCGCACCTTGCTGCCCACCTTGGGAAGAAGTTTGTTCGCCTCGGTGTAGTACGCGTTCTCGTAAGACAGGCAGCACATCAGCCGACCGCACAGTCCGCTTATCTTGCCCGGGTTGAGCGAGAGATTCTGGTTCTTCGCCATGCGGATGTTCACTTTGGCGAATTCGCAGCCGGACGAGCAGCAGCACTCCCTGCCGCAGGGTCCGAACCCGCCCATCATGCGGCATTCGTCGCGCGTGCCTATCTGGCGCAGCTCGATACGAGTGCGGAAAGCGCTCGCGAGATCTTTGACCAGCTCGCGGAAGTCCACGCGGCTCTCGCTCGTAAAGTACAGCACGAGTTTGGCGCCGTCTATCGTGTACTGCGCGTCCACCAGCTTCATCTTCAGCTTACGGGCGGCGATCTTCTCCGCCGCGATCGCAAGCACCTCCGGTTTTTTCGCGACGTGCTCGGCATGGCGCGCGAGATCCTGCTCTGTCGCCACGCGCAGCACGGGTTTGAGCGGCGATACGATCTTTTCGTCAGCCACGTCCTCGGGCGGGGTGCGCACGACGCCTATCTCCACGCCGCGGGCGGTCTCGACGATGACCTTGTCGCCTACGCCGCACTCGACGCCCTCGGCGGAGAACCAATATACTTTGGGCGTGCTGTCAAACCTTACGCCCGCTACTCTTTGCATTATACATTACCTCCGAAACGGTTATCGCGAACATGTCCGCCACCGCCGCAAGATTGCCGCCCGCGGTGCGCGCGACGGCTTCGTGCGTCGCCTTGAGCACTCCGGGCATCGCCGCGAGCGGGAATTTTTCCGCAAGGGCGCGGATGTTGAACAGTCCGTATGTATCGGGCGTCACGCCGCCGTGAAAGCGGATCACGTCGCCCATTATCTTCTCGAAGCGCAGCAGCACGCCCGCCATGCCGTCGCGCGTGGAGCCGAGCAGCCCCGCCGCTTCCAGCATGCGCGCGCTGGGTCCGAGGATGTTTGCAAGTTCTATGGCGCGGACGAGACTGTCCGTCGTCCGCCCCGAAAGCAGCCCGTCGAACTCCGTCAGGCTGCCGCTTCCGCCGTAAAGCGCGTAAGGCAGGTTTTCGCCGCTGCCGCCGCCGAACTCCGCCGCTATGTCCGGCACGTCGGGAGCCAGCGTTTCCAGGCGGCTCGCTACCGTGGGCAGCACCGCCTTCTCGGAGGGCGCGAGCACGAAAAACACCGCGCTCGCCGTGGTATCCTCCAGCGTTTTGAGCAGCTTGTTCTGAGCCGCGTCGCTGCTGAGCGCGAGGTGAAGCACGAACACCCGCCGTTTCAGCTCTCCGGGGGCGAGACGGCACAACGACACGACTTCGTCCGCGTCCTCGGTGCGGAAGCCGTCCGCACCCAGCACGCGCACGTCGCCGCACATGCCTTCCGTTATGCGGCGGCGCAGTTTTTCGTCTCCGCCGTTCTCCGCGATCGCCGCGGCGAAAGCCAGCCGCTCGCAGAGCAGCGTGTCCGATGACGCGAGCAGGTACGACTGTCCGCCCTCGCCCGCCGCGAACGTCCGCACGAGCGCCTTTCCGACAGCCGTGCGCTCGGCTATGCGCTGATATTTCTCCCCGTTCATGCGCTCACTATCCCATGGGAAACGAGCGCGGAGACTATCTCCTTCGCCGTTTCGTACTTATCGCCGAGAGTGGGGATGAAGGCGAAGCGGTCGTCGCCCCCGCCTATCGTCCTGTACCCGCCGTAAACGCGTTCGTGGAACTCCGTGCCCGCAAGCTCCATGCGGTCGGAAGCCGAACGCTTGGTGTTGGCGAAGGGAGGCGCGTCGAGGAATATCGTGAGGTCTATGCGCACGCCGCAGGTGGCGTAGGCGTTGAGCCGCTCCACCTCGCCGCGGTCCAGCCCGCGCCCGAAGCTCTGGTACGCCGTGGTGGAATCTATATATCTGTCCGCGATCACTATCCTGCCCGCCTCGAGAGCGGGGATTATCACTTTGCGGGTGTTCTCGAAACGCGCCGCCTCGAAGAGCAGCAGTTCCGTCTCCGGGCACATGTCGAGAGACTCGTCTTTAAGAAGACCGCGCACGCGCTCGCCCACCTCGGTTCCGCCCGGCTCGCGGGTAAAAAGCGCGTCTATGCCGCGCGAAGCGAAGTATTCGGAGAGCAGCCGTATCTGCGTGGACTTGCCCACCCCTTCGCAGCCTTCGAATGTGACGAGTTTTCCGTTGTGCGTATATTTCGTTCCCATATCTTCCCTTGTCGCCGATTCAAAATTTTGAATTATCCGCTACCCTCAGCCGAGCACTGCTGCCGCCGCGCGTTCCAGCGCTTCGAGCTCTTTATCTTCGTCGAACGGCGTGAGTATGAACACGACGTACCTGTCGTCGTACTTCTCCGCCGCCGCGCCGTTATCGTAAAACGCGTAAGCCGCTTCCCTTCCGCGTCCCCTGCCGCAGTCGAAGACTACGCGCGTGAAGTCCGCGTTCGGCAGGCAGGCGTAACGGGAGCGCAAACCGTCGGAAAATTTCTTCAGTCTGTCGTACTCCCCCGCGAGCGCACACGCGTTGTCCACGCAAAGTTCGAGCGAGGCGAGCAGCATATAGTTGGGACTGGTCGTCCCGAGGACGTCCAGCATTTCGTCCGCCTTATCCGCGATATTCCCGCGGCAGGCGAGGAACGCGGTCTGCGTGAGCCCGCCCAGCGTTTTATGCGCGGACATATTGCATGCGTCCGAACGCATTACCGCGCTCTCGGGGAAAAGGTCGGGGCGCAGCGCGAAATGCGCGCCGTGAGCCGAATCGCATATCAGCGTGCCGCCGAGGCGGCGTACTTCCCTTTCCATCCCCGCAAGGTCGGGCGTCCTGCCGTAGTAATCGGGGTACTGCACGACGGCGGCGGTCGCTCCGCTCTTTTCCATGGCTCCCGCGATATCCTCCGCGGTCGTGAGCCGAGGCAAGCCGTTCTCCTCCCCTCCGCCCGCGGTAACGAGCTCCGCCCCCGCGAGGCGCGCCGCTTCGTCCACGGCGCGGTGACGGTAAACGTCGGTAACTATCCTTTCCGCGCCCGACGCGAGCACGGACGCCTTGATGCCGACGGACGAGCCGCCGACGAGAAAACGCAGCTTTTCCGCGCCGTACAGCCGCGCGCCGCGCTCCTCCGCCCGCGTTATCAGGTCGCCGGGGAAGATATCCAATATCTCCGTCACATCCCGCCTGTCCAGCTTTCCCTTGTGCCCGGGCGTATGCCCGCGCCACGCCGGCGCATAGTTCCCGATATACTCGTTTATCGTCATCCACGTTATTATATCACCAAACGCATGAGATTGCAAGGGATTTCGTAAGGATACTTTCCGCTGCCCCGCCGCCCCGTAAACGGATATGCGGGCAGCGCGCCCTGCCGCGCCCCGCAAACTTCGGTATTGACAAAATCCGCAAACGGGTGACCGCACCCGTCTCTCCGGGATCCGCGCGACGGCCGGTATGCAATCGCCCCGCAACATCAAAACTTCGGCAGATTTTTACCGTACGTGAAAATCTGCCGAAGTTTTACCCGAGCGGGCATAATGATTTCAATTTGTTCATACCCGGAGCCAAACGGAAGAAAGAGCGTTTCGAAACGCGCCGTCCGCAAATATCGCGCCGCGCCTTTTCGATAAGGCGGAGCTATATCATCCATGCGGGCACAACGAGATCGAGAGCGTTCAGAGCCGAAAATTTCGGCGCAAGGCATATAACGCCCCCCGTTCCGCGGCGAAAAGCTCCGCCGACTAGCGAGAAAGTGCGCGTGATACGTTTATCCGGAGCGGCGGTCTTCTTTATCTCCAACGGGTGAAGCATACCGTCGCGCTCGATGATGACGTCTATCTCTTTCGCGTCGCGGTCGCGGTAAAAGTACATCGCGGGTACGAGCCCCGAATCCGCATAGCTCTTCGCGATCTCGGAAACAACGAAGTTTTCCAGCAAAGCGCCGCTCATGGCGCCTTCCATCGCAACGTCGGGCGACGACCAGCGCGTCAGATAACATACGAGCCCCGTATCGTAAAAATACAGTTTGGGCGTTTTTATCGTGCGTTTGAGCGTATTGTTAGAATACGGGTGGAGCATAAAGACCACGCCGGAGGCTTCCAGCACATCCAACCAGGATTTTGCCTTCTGCACATTGATATCCGCGTCCTCGGCAAGTGCGGAATAATTCACGAGTTGCGCGGTGCGCGCCGCGGCGGAAACGAGGAACCTGTTAAAACGCAGGATATCCATATCGCCGGTGAGCTCGCGCACGTCGCGCTCGAGATACGTCGAAACGTACGACGAATAGAATACATCTCTGTCAGTGTACCGCCCCGACACGATACCCGGCATACTTCCCTTCCATATCCGCGAATACATGTCCGAAGCGGACAGCGGCAGAGAAATGCGGCTCTCGGCGAGCAATGTATCGAGATCGGGGACGAACGGCCGCGGAGGCAAGCCCGCGATCTCCCTCTGTGAAAACGGCGTCATGTGCAGCACGGCGACGCGGCCCGCGAGCGACTCTCCCACGCCGCGCATCAGGCGGAATATCTGCGAGCCGGTCAGCCAGAACGCACCCGGCGAAACATGCTCGTCGGCATATATCTTGACGTACGTCAGCAGCTCGGGCGCGTATTGTATCTCGTCGATGATGACGGGAGGTTCGTGTAGCTGCAGGAACAGCGCGGGATCCGTCTTTGCCAGATCGCGCTCGCCGAGATCGTCCAACGAAACGTATCTCCTGCCCGCGCCCTCTTTCTCCGCCAACTCGCGCAACATTGTCGTTTTGCCCGACTGCCGCTGCCCCGTGAGTAATATCACGGAGTACTCTTTGCCGAGTTCCGTTATCTTTTTCTCTATATGTCTTGCGATATATGTCATATCCGCCTCCCGCGCACGGGCGCCGACACCGCGCGTCCGATATATACTTAAATTATAACCGACGTCGCTTGCAAAAGTCAAGAAAACTTCGGCAGATTTTTGCCATACATGAAAATCTGCCGAAGTTTTACCCGAGCGGGCATATGAATTTCAATTTGTTCATACCGGCGGCGACCTCGGGACCGCCGTGAATGAGCGCGTTTTTTATCCGTTTCCTTTGCGTGCCGCGCGGGCGGCAGGGTCACTTCAGAAAGAAGCGGACGAGTTTTTCGTTGCCGCGCTTATAAGGGCGGTAACGCATGGGAAGGTCGATACGGCGGCTCTTGGAAAGTATGCTCTTTATGTGAGAGAAGGTCTCGAAACCGACTTTGCCGTGATAAGCGCCCATGCCGCTGAAACCGACGCCGCCGAAAGGCAGCTCGTTCGTGGCGAGATGGATGACGACGTCGTTCATGCAGCCGCCGCCGTAAGAACAGCGCAGGGCGACTTCGCGCATGCGCTTTTTATCGCTCGTGAAAAGGTAGAGCGCGAGGGGCGACGGGAGCGGAGCGAGCTCGGCAAAGACGTCCTCGAAGCGGTCGAAGGTAAGCACGGGCAGGACGGGTCCGAAGATCTCCTCCCCCATCACCGCGTCGGCGCGGGTCACGCCGTCCATCACCGTCGGCTCTATCCTCAGGCTGCCGCGGTCATATCCGCCGCCCGCGATCACCTTCGCGGGGTCGATGAGAGAAAGCAGGCGGTCGAAATGCTTTTCGTTCACTATCCTACCGTAAGCGGGGTCGGACAGCGCGTCGGGATATTGCAAAGATATCTGACGGCGCAGTTCGGAAATGAGCTCCTCTTTGACGGACGAGGCGCACAGTATGTAATCGGGCGCAACGCACGTCTGCCCGCAGTTGAGGTACTTGCCGAAGACTATGCGCTTCGCCGCGAGTTTCACGTCCGCCGTTTCGTCCACTATGCAGGGGCTCTTGCCGCCGAGCTCGAGCACCGCGGGCGTGAGGTTTTCCGCAGCGCGGCGGAGCACTTCGCGCCCCACCGTCGTGCTGCCCGTAAAGAAGATGAGGTCGAACTTTTTATCGAGCAGCGCGGAGTTCTCCTTCCTGCCGCCCGTTATCACGACGACGTGCTCGGGGCGGAACGCTTCGCCGATGAGCATATCCAGCACGGCGCTCGTCGCGGGTGAGTAAGCGCTCGGCTTGACGACCGCGGTATTGCCCGCGGCGATCGCGTCGACGAGTGGTTCGAGCGTGAGCAGTACGGGGTAGTTCCACGGGCTCATTATGAGCACGTTGCCGTACGGCACGGGCACGCGCAGGCTCTTCGACGGGAATTGCGACAGCGGCGTATGCACTTTGCGCGGCTTTGCGAATCTCTTCAGATTTTTGAGCATATAACGCACTTCCGAAAGCACGAGCCCCGTTTCGCACATATAGCTCTCGAAGGGCGGTTTGCCGAGATCGGCGGTAAGCGCCGCCGCGATATCCTTTTCGTGCGCTTCCACCGCCGTGCGCAGGCGAAGGAGAGCCTCCCTCCTCGCTTCGAGCGGCAAAGTCGCTCCGCTCGCGAAATACTCCCGCTGACGGGATACGATATCGTCTATGTTTTCAGCAGTCATTGTTCTTCCTCCTTGCCGGATGATCGTTTTGCTTTTCTGCCGGATACTTTATAATAAAATTTCTCCAACTCCCGGGCGTTCATCTCCACGGGCACGGGATAAAGCGGGTTCGCTTCCCTGTCCGCGTGCTTCGCCATTACGGGGATATCCTTTTCTTCTATGCCGTCCAACACGGCGGGGATATGCATACGACGGTTCAGCTCTCTTATCGCGGCGATAAATTTTTCCGCTCCGGCTTTATGAGAGTCGCTTTCCGACGCCACTCCCGCCGCGACGCCGAGACGGTGCAGTTTTTTGTGCGCCGCTTTGCCGTAATCCTCGAGAACGACGGGCAGGAGCACGGAATTCGCCAGCCCGTGCGGGATGTTGTACTGCCCGCCGAGCGAGTGCGCAACCGCGTGGATATAGCCGACGTAAGACTTTGAAAAGGCTATGCCCGCGTTGTACGCCGCTTCCAGCATGTTCGCACGCGCCTCGGCGTCGTGACCGTCGTCGTACGCCCGCACGATATTCGCGAATATGAGCTCCGTCGCGTGCAGGGCGCGGCGGCGCGTTTCCTTGGTCGTCGATCTGCCTATGTACGCTTCCACCGCGTGCGTGAGCGCGTCCATCCCCGTAGTCGCGGTCAGGTGCGGCGGCAGCGAATACGTCACCGACGGGTCGAGCACCGCATAGCGCGGTATGAGCGTGAAGTCGTTCATCGTGTACTTGTACTTTTTGTCGCTGTCCGTTATCACCGCGGCGAGAGTCACCTCGCTGCCCGTACCCGCCGTCGTGGGCACCGCTATGAGCAGCGGTATTCTTCTCAGCACCCGCAGCACGCCTTTCAGTTCGTTCAGCCGCTTTTCGGGATACGCGATCCGCGCTCCCAGCGCCTTGGCGCAGTCCATAGACGAGCCGCCGCCGAACGCTATGATACACCCGCAACCCTCTTTGAGGTATATCTCCCTCGCCTCGGCGACGTTGGCGACCGTGGGGTTCGCCCGCGTGCCGTCGTATACCGCGCATTTTATGTCCGCGCCCGCCAGCGCCTCTTCGAGCGGCTTTGTCGCGCCCGAGTCGTGCAGCCACTTATCCGTGACCAGCATCGCGCAATGTATATGCTTTTCGGTAAGGAGCGAAGCTATATCCTTTACGCCGGTCAGCTTTTCGGGCTCGCGGTAAGGCAGCAGAGGCAGCGCCAGGCGGAACGCCGCCTGAAAGATACGGCAAAAGATCGTGCGGAATATATTCACCTTTTTTCCTCCGAGTCCTTTTCGTACCCCGCGCATATCGCGCGCAGATTATCGCATATCCTGCCGAGAGCGCGATACATCGCCGCGCGCTCCTCTTCCGTCAGCCCCTCGCTCGCGCGCTCCAAAATACCGTCTACCTTGGCGGCTATGCGCTCGCCCACGAGCTTTCCTTTTTCGGTGAGCGCGAGCGGGCTCTGGTAACGCTTGTGCGCGCTGTCCGGACAGGTCAGATATCCGCCGTCCTCCAGGTACTTCACCGCGCGCGAAACGTTCGCCTTGTCCTCGCCGCTCTCGCCCGCCAGCTCTTTGGCTGTCAGCTCCCGCCGCTTGTAAAGATAGTACAGGCAGTTCACGTGCGAGCCGCGCAGCGCGAACTCCTGCATCTCCTCCGCCTTTATCCTGTAAATGCACCGCCCTATCTCCGCGATGAGCACGGTGAACATCTCGAATCTCTCGTCCATATATGCCTCCGCTGAACTTGTTGTAATCACAACAAGTATATTTTAATCGGAGCCGAACGGTTTGTCAAGCAATTTTCACGGATTTGTCAAGTGATCGTCACGATATCGTCACATTATTTATGTGAAATACCTGCGCCGAACGATCGGACGCGGACTGCGCACCGTGAGCGCGTATGTCAGTACGTCGTTTTGGTGACGGAGGACACGCCCGTAGAGAAATTGGACGAGAACAGCTCGGCGGGGAGTTCGCCGCGCTCGGCGCACGAGCGGAAAATGCACGCGAGCTGCACCGTGCGTTCGACGGCGCGCGCGAAGAGGTCGTCGGCGCTGTCGCGGCGGACGAAAGAGGGGTCGAAGATATTATGCCACTGCTCGCGGCGCAGGTTGAGCACGCTTTTGTCGAAGTCTCGTTTTGCGAACAGCGCGCCGAGCAGCCTGAACGGTTTGACACCTATGCCGCCTATCGCGTCGGATATGCGGCGGCGCACTCCCGATCTGTCGTAAGTATTGCGCAGGAAGCGGTGCCAGCCGGCTATCGCGCGGCGGATATGCCGTTCGTCAGCGCTCATGCCGTATGCTCCGAACGCGGCGTTCATGACGCCCGTAACGGCGCGGGCGTTTATGTCCTCTTCCCCGTACGGCATGCGGTAGTCGTGCATGCGTATGCCGCGGGCGGACAGGAAATAGGTATCGAAGTCGCGCTCGACGCGCGTATGCCGGATATTGCGGTCCATCGCGCTGCCCTCGTCCGAAAGATAAAACACGAACGGGTGGAACACGGTATCCGCGGCGTAATGCGAAACGTAGCCGAGGGCGTAGCTCATCGCCTCGGGACGTTCGCGCACGAAGTCGAGCATTGCGGAGAACACGCGAAAGACGAACGTGCGGTGGAGCAGTTTGCCGGGATTGGAACCGCGCGTGCGTATAAAGCGGTAAAAGAACATGGGGTCGGGACCCTGCGCCCCGAAGAAATAATCCGCCGTGCGGGGTACCCCGCCGAGACGGCAAAGGGCGTCTTCCGCGATGAGCTGATGCGTATATGCGCTGGGCATGATTCCTGACGTGCCTCCGTTTTATATCGTTATATTATTATCCGCGAAGGGAGCGCGCATTATTCCGAAAATTTTGCGGTATGCGGACACCCCGTGCCGAAAAGCGCGGGGCGTTGTGCCGTTACTTCTTATCGCTATTGCCTTTATCCGTGCCCGAGCCGCGTTTCGCGGGTGCGGGACGAACGGATATCTGCGTTTTGGAGACTGCGCGGGGCGGAGCGGGTCTGCCGCCGTCGTCGCCCTCCACCACTTCGCTGGCGTTGGCTTTCTTTTCGCGGTACTCGGCGAGGACGCGTTCTTCCTCGGCTCGCTGTTCTTCCTCGCGCGCCGCCGCCACTTCCACGGGCTGCGGAGCGATCTCTATCTTGTTTATCACGGAAGCCAGCACGGACACCACGCCGTAAGCCGAGAGCACTACGGTGGAGATATACAAGCCGTCCTGCAGCGAGATGATCATGCTGCCGCCGCCGTCGCGGTAGACGATACCGAACAGCCAATACAGCACGAACGTCCCGAGCACGCAGCATGCGAGCGTCACCACCACGAGCACGACGCGGTAAGCGTTATACGGGCGGCAGAGGCGGAGCAGCACCATATACCCCGTATAAGTGAGCGTTATCGTGACCATCGTCTTGAACACCTGGTCGCCGACCGCCGAAGGATGGGCTATCGCGCAGTACACATACACCGCCATGACCGCCGCCGTGAGCGTCAGCCCGCCCGGCGAGGCGTTTTTGAGCATGTTGGCGAGGAACTTGCCGTGCACCCTGTCCTTGTTCACCTGCAAGGCGAGGAAGAGCGAAGGCACCGCCGTGATGAACAGCTCGTACATCAGCGTCTGTTCCGTCGTGAAGAAATACGGTTGCTTGATGATGAGCGCGATCACCGAAAGGAGCACGGTCATGATCGTCTTCATAAGATACAGCGACGAGGCTTTCGCGATATTGTTTATGACCCTTCTGCCTTCCACGACAACGTCCGGCATGGAGGAGAAGTTATTGTCCATGAGCACGAGGTGAGCGACGTTCCTTGCGGCTTCCGCGCCGTTCGCGATGGAAAGCGCGCAGTCCGCCTGGCGCATGGCGAGTATGTCGTTCACGCCGTCCCCCGTCATCGCCACGGTATGACCTTTGGCTTTGAGGCTGCGCACGAGTATGCTCTTCTGCTCGGGAGTCACTCTGCCGAACACCGTATAGCGCCCCGCGGCTTCCATGACTTCCTGATTGCTCAGCCCTTCGAGGGAGATATATTTGTCCGCGTCCTCCACGCCCACGCGTTTCGCGACTTCCGCGACGGTCACGGGGTTGTCGCCCGAAATGACTTTGACCGCCACGTCGTTTTCCCTGAACCACTTGATGGTGTCCGCCGCGTCCTCGCGGATGTGATCCTCGATGACGATAAGGCATATCGGGCGGCGCACACCGGGCAGCCTGCCGTTCCTGATCTCCGCGGGAGAGTGCGCGAGGCACATCACGCGGTAGCCCTGGCTGGCGTTGTCGTCCACGAGCTTGCGTATGCGCACGCCCATTTCGCCGAGCACGAACTCGGGCGCGCCCAGCATGTATGTGCCCATATCCTCGAAGGTGACCGCGCTCAGCTTGCGGTCGGACGAGAAAGGCAGCACGGTGACGGGACGGAATTTGAGGTTATAACCGAACTTGTCGGCAAGGGCAATCGCCGTCTGGTTGTTGTCCTCGGTGGCGCTCAGCATGGAGCCGATGATGTCCCCTATGCCGAAGCCGCCGTCGCCGCCCTTGATCTCTATCACTTTTTTGACGCTCATAGAGCCGTCCGTTATCGTGCCCGTTTTATCCAGGCACAGTACGTCCACGCGCGCGAGCATCTCTATGCAATACATGTTTTTGACCATTGCGCGGCGTTTGACGAGGCGGAGCATGCTCGCGGCGAGCGCTACGCTCGTGAGCAAAAACATGCCCGAGGGGATCATGCCGATGATCGCGCCGCTCACCGTGGTTATGACTTCGTAGAACAGATGCCCCTGACCGCGCCCCCACAGGTCGGTGGATATGGCGGTTCCCACCTGCGGCTCGTATATCGCGTAAGTGCGGATGAACATCACGATCGCGATGGGGATCATGAGCACGGATACGACCTTTATTATAAGGTTGATGGAGCGGTTGAGCTCGCTTTTCGTTTTTTTGTACTTCTTCGCGTAAGAGGTGAGCGTTTCGATGTAATTCTCGTCGCCTATCTTGTTCACGCGCGCGCGGCAACTGCCGCTCGTCACGTACGAACCCGAGTACAGCATATCCCCCGCTTTCTTGTGCACGGGAACGCTCTCGCCCGTAAGCATGGATTCGTTGACGTCGCATTCGCCCGTAAGGACTATGCTGTCCGCGCATATCTGCTTGCCCGTTTCGAGGAGTATGACGTCGTCGAGCACCACGTCGTGCACGCCCACGGCTTTCACTTCCCCGCCGCGCACCACTATGGCGGAAGGCGCCGTCACCAGCCGCAGTTTGTCTATCGCCATCTTCGCCTTGACTTCCTGTATGATGCCGATGACGGTATTGACGAGTATGATGACCGCGAAAAGGAATTTGCTCCAATCCGAAGCGATATCCACTACGAGCACCATCGCTATGAACACGATGAGCACAACAAGGTTTATATAAGTACACACGTTGGAGACGATTATCCGCCAATATGGCGTGCTGCCCCCCTTGCTCGTGATATTGAGGTAGCCGCCCTCGGTGCGCTCGCGCACCTGCTCCGCGGTCAGCCCCGTATCGGGCGACGGCTCGTAACGCTCCGCCCCCTCCGAGCTCACGCTCTTCGACTTGCCGAAAACCCGACGTTTCTTTTTCGCGGATTCGTAGTCGAGAAGATCTATTGTCGACATGCTCTTGCTGCCGTTTGTATCCGTACTTGCCATGGGATAATTATACTACATGCCCGAAGGGTTGTCAACCTCTTTTATCCTTGCGCACCGCTAACGCTCGGCTCCCGCCGTGCGCTTCGTCCAGACGCGAAAAGCGCAGCTTTTCGGCGCTAAGACGCGTTTTCGGGTCGGCATGGGGAACCCCTATGCCGACCGCTTCCACGTCCGTTCGCTCCGAGAAACGCGTCTTATCATCCGAAAATCTCGCGGTTTCGCTGCGAATTCTGCGGTTGTCGCTCCGTTAGTTTTCCGCAAAAAGAGGGCTCGCACGTCGGCGACGTCGCGCGAGGATATTTTTAAGTTCACGAGCGATAAGCGAGTCCGAAACGCTGCCCCCTGCGGCAGGGGGAAGTGCCCCGTATGGGGCGATAGGGGTTGAGGCAGGATAAGTGTACGAGCTTGATTGTTATATCATGCTTATCCGCCGTACAGTCGTCAACCCCTTCCGGCTCGCAGCCGCTGTCGCTTCGTGCTCGCCACCTTCCCCTGCCTCAGGGGACGGCTTTCAAGATGTCCGCGCCGAGAGCGCGGGATAAAATAATTTACAAGCGCAAGTGAGTCCGAAAAAACCCGCGGGGCGCCATGCTCGGGAGCCCCGCGGGTTTTTCGGTCGTTCGATCTTACCCGATCGATCTTGACATTTCTCAATCGATCGTCTCGATCGATATCCTTGATCATTTATTATTGTTTCTCTTTGCCTTTACCGCCGCGACGGTGATGTACACTATCGCAACGAGAGCGAGCGCGCCGAGGACGATGAACGGAACGCCGCCCGTCATCGCGCCGCCGCAGCCCTGATCCTTTTCGTCTTCGCCCGGGTCGGTAGGCTCGGGATCGGAGGGAGCGGGAGCGGCGGGAGCGGTCGCGCCGACTACGATATTCGTATCCGCGGTCACGGTCACCGTGTACTTGCCGTCCGTTGCCGTGAGAGCGGTACCGTCAGCAGTCACGCCCGTGACCGTCCAGCCTTCGGCGGCGGCTACCGAGAATGTGAGCTCCTCGCCCGACCTGACGGTATACGTCATATCGCCCCAGGGGGTATCCACGGTCACCGTGCGGTAGAAGGGATAGGATACGGTGAATCCCGCGAAATTATCGTCCGCATAACCGCCGTCCGCGGACATGCTGACCACGATACCGCCGAGCAGCTGAGTGATCTGCGTTTTGAGTTCGTTTGTAATGAGTCCCTCTTCGGCAGGCGTGTCGCCTTCTGCCGGAGTGCCGAGAACGAGCTCGGATACCATGTCTTTGATCACCTGCCCCGCAAGCGTGATCTTAACGTTGAGCAGATCGGACAGCGAAGCGTCGGCATTGAAAACCAGCTTGTTCGCGTCCGACTCGTCCGCGGTCACGGTGTTTTTGAGGTCGGACAGGAAACCGAACAGCGTATTGAGCAGCCCCGTACTGCCGTCGGCATTTATCTTTACGAGAGGAGTTCTTCCCTTAAGAGCTATCGGGGTATGCACGGTTTTACCTTCGGCTACGGATTTCTGCAATCCCTCCATGCCGAGGAAGCCTCCGAGAGAAACGTCGTCGGCTATCGCGGAAACGAGAGACCACAGCTTCTCGAACACCGAGGAAAGCAGCATATCGGTGAACGCGCCGCTCTCGATATCCGCGACGACGTCGTTTATATAAGCGTACTCGGAATTCGCAAGATCGCCGTCCGCGCCGCAGAGGTGGGACTGATACACGTCGTTCACGAACTGTATGAGCGTTTTGTCGTTCTCGTCGTTCGTATCGTCATAAACAACGATATCCGTCACGTCGCTTATAAAGCCGCCGACGAGCGAAGCGAGCTTTTCCTCGTCCGCTATCATTTTATCCAGCTCGCCGAGCAGGTATGAAAGCGACTCGGCAAGACCTTTGACGGATATCGTGAGTTGCACGCCCGCACTGTAAGTAAATACGATACCGCTTTCGCTGTCGTAATAGAAAGTTTCCGTGCTGTCGGTCGGGAGCATGCCCGCGAGCAGGTTCACAAGCTGAGTAGTGCTCGTAACGTTCACGGTATCGCCGAGCAACCCGTCTATAACGCCAAGCAAATACTTTTCGAGACCGCCCGCCGCAGCGACCGAATCTATAAGTTCATCGGCGTAACCCATGACAAGATCGGTACCGAGATTTTCGACGAGGCTTGCGGTTATCCCGAATCCGCGGGCGTATTCGGTAAGGTCTTCTATCGTCGCCTGCTGCTTATCCGCAGTGGTATAGGTTATATTGTCGAGGTGCGTAACGGTGTCGACGTCGAAGGACGCGGATACCCCGTACTCGTCCGCTTCGCGCTCTATGCTCACGAAGCGCATCGGGCAGGGATACGTTACCGCCGAGCCCGTTTCGATATCGTAAAGCTCGTTGCCAGCAGCCGTTTTCGTATGCGCTATGTCGTTGGCGTGCATGTGGCCCGTGAATACCACGCTCATGCCCGCGTCGGCGTACGTTTCGGCCACGTTACGGTAATCGTTCACGAGATAATCGCCGAGGATCTCCTCTTCCATATCGAAATGCTCGATGAGTCCGTGGTGCTGCATGCCGACTATCACGTCGCCGCGCTCGCGGGCGGCAGCCGCCTGCTCTTCCGCCCAGGCGAGAAGGTCCGCGCTTATCTGACCGCTCGTTTGGTGCTCGTCCGTGCCCGCGTCGGTATTGTCCGCGCTGTATCTGCCGCTGTCGACGACGATGACCGTAAAGCCTTCGGCGGGACGGGCGGCGTAAGACAGCATGCCCGCGGTCTTGCCCTCGGCGGGCGTGAAACGCGCGATGACGGACTCATCCGAATACACGACTTCGTCGTACGCTTCGATGAACTTCTCGGGCGTGGTACGGGTAGCGGGAACGGCAACGCCGTCTTCCGTATTATAGTTATACGCGAGCGCGTTGTTCACGTCGTGGTTGCCGTTGGTGACGTACACTTTGAGCCCGGGAACGGCAGCCTGAGTCTCGGCGAGCTTTTCGGCAAGGTATTCGTGACCTTCGTATTCGCCGTCCTTGGTCAGATCGCCCGAGATGAGGAGCACGTCGGGCTGCTCTTTCTCCACTTCCGCGAGCATGCGGTCGAGTATCGCCGTGCTCTCGGTAAATATCTTGCGGTCGCTGTTGAGCGCGTCCGCGTAATCGTCGGTATCCTTGATAAGGTCGGGCGGAAGGATATGTACGTCGGACATGACCGCCACTTCGAGGGTCTGTTTTTCTTCCGTCACGGGGTCGGCGGGCTCTTCCGCTCTCGCCCAAAGCAGTGCCGCGGGGACGCATGCAATGAGCATGACCGCCGCCATGATGATCGCTGCTGCCGCAAGTATTACGCGACGTGTGATCGATTTCATTTCTTGTTGCCTCCTGTTTTTTAATGCACCTATATTATAACCCCTCGGCTCGCTATCCCGTGTTTCATAATTGTAAAATCTTGTTTCGAGTTTGTAAAAAATCCCGCCTCCCGTCCCCGCATTGTAAATTCTCCGAAACAAGTCGTAAAATCTTTGTGAATCATTGTAAAAATTTTGTAAAGACCCATTTTTCTTGCGCACGCTTCGCGTGGGCAAGAAAATAGGGGCAAATCGCTTGCGGAAAACGTCATATTTGATATAATATACGAAACGGAGGAAACATCATGGACGTTATCGCTCAAAGGGAATTCGGGCTTGCGTATATCGTGCTCGACTCGGTATTCATAATCGCGTTCCTCGCGCTGCTGTTCTTTACTAAGCGGCGGCTGACGCTCATATGGGCGCTCGCGGGAGGACTGCTGTACTTCATCGTGGACTACGGCATATTCCATCTGCTCACGGGCTCGCGGCACATAGGCACGGTGAGCGCGGACGGCGCTTTTACCGCGGGCGGCGAGGCGATGATGTTCTGGGTGCTGCTGTGGATGTCGCTGAGCTACGGCATAACGAACTTCGCCTGGATATGGCTGTGCCTCAAAAAAGACAAGCACATCGCCGAATGGACTATCGGGATATTCGTATGGTGGCTGGTCTGCCCCATCCTCGACGGCGCGTTCTCGGGCGACGAAAAGATACGCATATGGCGTGAGACCGGCGAGTACCACTGGTTCATGGCGGTATTCCTCGCGGTCAGCTATTTCGCCGTAATCGTATATAACCTGTTGCAGAAAGACAGGGCGTACCGCTTCCGCATACTGTGGCTGTTCGTCATCGGCGTGGCGGTGCAGTTCGGCTGGGAGTTCGCGCTGCTCCTCGGCGGCGTGCGCAGCGGCGGCATGGAGTTTACCGAACAGCTGCGCGTGCTCGCGGTCAATTCGCTGATGGAGACCAACCTCGGGCTGCCCGCGATGTACTGCATATACATCTTCGTCACATCGCGTTTCGACGAAACTCTCGCCCGCCGCGAAAAGATAAGTTTCCTCGCCCGCCTTGCCGAAAGCAACGCGGACACTTACCGCAGCCGCTCCGCGGAGAGCGGAAAAGGTGACGCGGCATGAGACGGCTCATCGCTAAAATATGGTGCGGGATGATGGCGCGCTACGACGCGAAAAGCGAAGCGGGGCGCACGCTCCCGGGCGGTATCGCCGAAGAACGCGACGTGCCCGTCCCCGGCGGACAGCTGCTCGACTTTTACCGCCCCGAAGACGGCAGCGGGCTGCCCCTCGTCGTCGACGTGCACGGCGGCGGACTGATGTACGGCAACAAAGAACTCAACAAGCGCTTCTGCTACGCAATAGCCTCTCTCGGCTATGAGGTCGCGAACGTCGACTACCGGCTCGCGCCCGCGGCGGATCTGCGCGACATGGTAAGCGACGTTTGCCGCGCGGTGAAGTTCGCCCGTCGCATGCGCCCTGCGGACAAACTCATCCTTGCGGGCGACAGCGCGGGCGCGTTCCTCGCGCTCACGGCGGACGCGGCGGCAAAATGCCCCGAAGTGCGCGAAGCCTTCGGGCTGACCGAACGCGACGTCGGCTGCCCGGCGGACGGCTTACTTCTCATATCCGGCATGTACTGCTTCCGCAAAAGCGGCGTGCGCGCCCTCGCGGGCGTACCCGTCGGTAAGGGCGGATACATGAAGTATACATACATGCCCGCTCTGCTTGACGTATACTCTCCCCCGCCCGTGTTCATGACGAGCAGCGAAGGCGATTTCCTCCGCCGCGCCTCGCTCAGAGCGGACGCGCTCCTTACCGAGCGCGGCGTCCCCCACGAGTTCGACTATAAAGGAAAGAGCGCGGACGGACAAAAATACGTCCACGTCTATCCAGTGCGCGATCCCGAATGGCACGAGAGCCGCGAGCTCCTTGCCCGCAGCATGGCGTATTTGACGAAGATGTGACGCAAAGTATCCCCGCCGCATAGCACACCGTGCGGCATAACGGACATCCGGGAAAAATATTCCCGACGATACAAAACGATTCCCCCGGGCGGAAAACCGTACGGGGTATTTCGAAACATATTTATATAACATATTACCCGACCGCCGCCCGAGTATGACGAAAGGGCGCGATATGCGCCGCCATTACACGCCTGCCCCAAACCCGACAGAAGGGTTTTTGTTTGCGCGCAAGGCGCGCCGCACCGTTATCCGCATATGCGGCGGCTTTCGGCGAATCTGCCGCATTTTCGGGTCGGCATAGGAAACCCTTATGCCGACCGCTTGCCGCTGCCGCTCGCTCCGAGAAATGCGGCATTCACTGCCGAAATACGCTCGCCTATGCTGCTCGTTCGAGTATTCGGAACTACGCAAGTCACGGTGCATATAACCGCCGCCCGAGTATGACGAAAGGGCGCGATATGCGCCCTTATGTCGGGTTTGGTGGTAGGGACGATAGGGCTCGAACCTATGACCTCATGCATGTGAAGCATGCGCTCTAACCAACTGAGCTACGCCCCCGCATTTTCGCGCCCTCTGCTCAACGGGTATCCGCTTTACTTGCCTGAAATATTGGTGGAAGCTACAGGGTTCGAACCTGTGACCCCCTGCTTGTAAGGCAGGTGCTCTCCCAACTGAGCTAAGCTTCCTTGTCGCGGATATGGTCGAGCGCCGTAAGGCGCGTTGATGACAAATGGTATCCCTATCGGGACTCGAACCCGAGTTTCCACCGTGAAAGGGTGGTGTCTTAACCGCTTGACCATAGGGACACGTGGTAGCGGTGGGTGGATTCGAACCGCCGACCAATCGGGTATGAACCGAGTACTCTAGCCAACTGAGCTACACCGCCACGTGATTAAAGCTTTGTTATTATACCAAACCGCGAGAAAAAACGCAAGCGATTTACGCGTGTTTTTTCAACGGATTTTCGTTTTTAAGCACAAGGGAGCGTCGCCGGCAAAAGCGATCGCTCCCCTGAGGGCTTTTATGCGGATATCAGCAGCCGAAAGGCATGCGGGTATCCGCGTTTATCTCTTTCAGCTCGGTATCCGTGAGCTTGGCGAGCAGACGGATATCCCCGGCGTCGAGAGATGTGGAGAGGACAAAGTGATGCGCTCCTCCGGCATTTATCCATGCGGCGGCGCCGACGGCGAGGTCGGGCTCGGGACGGAGCATTATGCGCGCTACGGGCAGACGGGGCATTTTCGCAACGGGTTCTACGATGTTAGTGTCCGCGCAGATAAGGCGGAAACGGTCGCCCATATCCACCATGGATACGGACACGCCCTTTGCGGGAGCGCAGTCGAACACGAGCCGCGCGGGCGCTTCCTTGCCGCCGATGGACAGCGGGTGCACCTCTATCGCGGGACGTGCGGACGCGAACACGGGAGAAACTTCCAGCATGTGCGAAGCCAGCTCGGTCGGCACGCCCGCAAGATCGTATGTATAATCCTCGAGGAAAGCGGTGCCGCCTTCCCTGCCCTCCGCCATGCGGCAGAGCACAGCCATGAGAGCCGCCGTTTTGTAATCGCCTTCGGCGGCGAAGCCTATACCGTCCGCCATGATGTTCTGGATCGCAAGTCCGGGCAGCTGGCGCAGACCGTGAAGGTCCTGGAAAGTATCCGTGAACGCGCTTATGCGCTCCGCCGCAAGGAAACGGCGCAGGGCGATCTCGTACTTAGCCTGCTCGCGCACGCTCTCGAGATCGTCGGTGCGGATGACGTATTTATCCGCATACTCGCGCATCTTCTCGTCCGCGTCGTAGCGGGATACGCCCGCTATCATGTCCGCAAGGTCGCCTATGCCGTAATAGTTCACGCTCCAGCCGTAGCGTATCTCGCTTTCCACGCGGTCGCCGTCGGTGACCGCCACGTCGCGCATGTTGTTGCCGAACATCGCTACGCGCATGCCGCGCGACAGGTCGAGCGCGAGCGCGGTGTCCGCAAACTTGCGCACCGCCGCCTTCACTCTTTCGCTGCCGTACCAGCCCGTGACGATCTCGCGCTTTATGCCGAGGCGCGTGCAGATGAACCCGAACTCGCGGTCGCCGTGCGCCGACTGGTTGAGGTTCATGAAATCCATGTCTATCGTGTCGTACGGCAAACGTTCGTTATACTGCGTGTGCAGGTGCAGCATGGGCTTCATGAGCGCCTGCAGACCGCGTATCCACATTTTTGCGGGAGAGAACGTGTGCATCCACACGATCACGCCCACGCAATCGGGATCGGCGGACGCTTTCATGCAGACGGAGAATATCTCGTCCGCGTTCCTCACGACCGGCTGCCATTCCACGGATACCCTGGTCATCGCCGCGGAAAGCTCCGCCGCCATCTCCTTGCCGTGATCCGCAGCTATCGCGAGCACGTCGTCGCCGTAAAGGTCCTGACTGCCCGTTATGAAATACAATTTCTTCATACTTTTCACCTCTTCTGTCCGTAATATGCGTTTGCGCCGTGTTTGCGCCGATAATGTCTTTCAAGCAGATATTCGGGCACGCGGGGGTCTTTCGGACGGAGCCCCTCGGTGATCGAAGCCATTTTCGCGGTCTCTTCGAGCACGGTGGCGTTGTATACCGCCTCGTCCGCGTCTTTTCCCCATGCAAAAGGTCCGTGGTTGCGCACGAGCACCGCGGGCACCGCCTCGGCGTTCGTTACCGTTTCGTTTATCACATTGCCCGTATTCTTTTCGTAATCGCCGTTTATCTCGTCCTCGGTGAGAGCGCGCGTGCACGGTACGTCGCCGCGGAAGTAGTCCGCGTGCGTGGTGCCGTAGGCGGGCAACGCTCTTCCCGCCTGCGCGAAAGCCGTGGCGTATGTAGAATGCGTATGCACGACTCCGCCTATTTCGGGATGCGCTTTATAAAGCTCGAGATGAGTGGGCGTATCGCTGGAAGGACGGAGATCACCTTCCACTACGTTGCCGTCCATATCCACGACGACGATATCGTCCGCCGTCATGTCCTCGTACTTAACGCCGCTGGGCTTTATCGCGACTACGCCGAGAGAGCGGTCTATCATGCTGACGTTGCCCCAGGTGAATATCACGAGCCCGTTTTTGACGAGATCGAGGTTGGCGCGGAACACCTTTTCTTTGAGCTCGGCAAGACCGCTCTTTTCCGGAGGCGAGTACGCTTTCACCGCTTCTCTCACCGCGGGCAGACCGAGCTTGTAACCGGACAGGAATTTTTCCATGCCGCGCACCGTCTCTTCGTCGGGAGATACCGTCGTTCCGCGGCTGTCCGCGAACACATCGTCTAAGAACGCGGCGAGGCTGCCGCCGCCCTTTCCGGAGAACAGCGCGAGCAGAGCCATGCCCCACGCGCCGCCCTCGCCGGCGTTTTCGGGCACCGTAACGGGCGCGCCCACCACCGCCGCAAGGAACTTCTGCGGAGCTCCCGCCGTTTTGAATATCCCGCCGTGTCCCACTATGCTCTCCGCCGTAACGCCGTCCGCTTTGAGCATATCCATGCCTATCTTGAGCGTCGCGAACGCCGAATACAGATGAGCGCGCATGAGGTTGGGCAGATCCAATTTATCCCCCGTGCGGCGAAGCAGCATGGGACAGCCCGCGCGGACGTTCGTGATATCCTCGCCGGATACGTAATTGTACGCGACCAGCCCGCCGCAGTCGGGATCGCCTTCGAGCGCTTTTCCGAACAGGAAGGCGTAAAGCTCGTTTTTATCCTTTATCCCCGAAGCCTCGGAGAACACATCCGCCCATGCGTTGAGGTCGGACGTGCAGTTGTTGCAATGTACCATGAGCGCGGTAACGCCGTCGGGCGTCGCCACGATATCTATCTCTTTGCGCACGACGGGCGGTCTCTTGCCCGAGACTATCATCGCGAACACCGACGTTCCCGCCGACACGTTGCCCGTGCCGACGCGCACGCTGTTCGTCGCGACCATGCCCGTGCCCGCGTCGCCCTCGGGAGGACAGAACGGGATACCCGCAACGAGATCGCCGTCGTCCAGCCATGCCGCGCCCTCTTCGGTGAGCCTGCCTGCGTCCGCCCCCGCGGGAACGGGTACGGGGAACACGTCCTCCGCCTTAAAGGAAACTCCCTTATCCGCAAGCATACGGTCGTATATCTTCATCATGCCGCCGTCGTAAGCGCAGCCGTCGAGCGGGAATATGCCCGAAGCCTCGCCCGCACCCACGACGTGCGTGCCCGTCAGGCGGTAATGCACATAGCCTGCGAGCGTCGTGACTTTGGCTACGTCGCGCAGATGAGCTTCGCCGCGCTCCGCCATGTCGTACAGGTGCGCAGCCGTCCAGCGTGCGGGGATATTTATGCCCAGCGCTTTCGTAAGCTCGCCTGCCGCTTTCGCCGCCGTATTGTTGCGCCAGGTGCGGAAGGGCGCAAGAAGTTTCCCCTCTGCGTCCAGCGCGATATACCCGTGCATCATGGCGCTTATGCCTATGCGCCCCGCTTTCGTGAGAGCGCACCCGAGCTTGGCTTTGACGTCCGCTTTAAGCGCCGCCCAGCAGGCGCGGAGCGCCCGAGAGACGTCCTCTTCCGAGTACGTCCATATCCCGCCCGCAAAGGCGTTTTCCCATTCGCTGCATCCGCTCGCGAGCACTTTACCGCGCTCGTCGACCATCACCGCTTTGACACGCGTCGAGCCGAGTTCGATACCTACCGCGCAGCGCGACACGTCGATTTTTTCCGTTGATCTTCCCATATATATATGGTACCACCGCGGAGAAAAAAATTAAAGAAATCTGCTGTCCGTTTATGGACATTTTCCGCCATATATGTTATAATATATGTCAGGGAGGGAAAACGATGCTTGCAAAACGCGAACTGCGCCGCTATGCCGGCGACGTAAAAGTATGGGTGGGCAGATATAAAAACCTCACCAACCTGCCCCACTGGCACGACGACTGCGAGGTGATATTCGCCGTAACGGGCGGCGCGAAAGTGACCGTGGGCAGCGAGACATTCGAGCTCGGCGAAGGCAGAGCGGCGTTCATAGCGCCGCGCAGCGTGCATTGCATACGAGGAGAGACGGGCAGCGTGCTCGCCTTCATACTCTTCGACGAGCGCCCCGTAAGGAACGTGCTCGAAGGCAGGACTCTCCGCACTCCCCTGCTCGGATGCGACTACGCGCTCGAAGCGCTCTACGACAAGCTGGACGAAGAACTGTCGTCCGGCTCGCAGCTGTGCATGCTGTCCGTCGTCAACCGCATCGAACGGCTGGTGCTGGACATATTCTCGAGAGAAGCACCGGGCAAGGAAAAAGAAGCCGACCGCATGGAAGAGCGTTACCGCCTGCTGCTCGACGATATCGACGAAAAGTACGCCGACTATTCGGTGGAGGACGCAGCCGCCTTCACCGCCATTTCGGTCTCCTACTTCTCCAAATTCTTCAAGCGCATGGCGAACATGAACTTCTCGCGCTACCTCAACCTCGTGCGCACGGAAAAAGCCATCGAGATGATACGCGCCGGGCAGCGTAAGATGACGGATATCGCCATCGCCTGCGGATTCGGCACGATACGCAACTTCAACCGCGTGTTCCACGAGATCACGGGCTTCAGCCCGAGGAACCTTCCTACCGACTATAACGCCCTTTCCCTCCACCCCGTCTACACCGCCGAGACCTCTTTCGACCCCACATCCGACGACGCGGAACTGCTGTAAAAGCCCGTAACATCATCCGCCGTGCGGGAGCATTACCGACCTCGACGGCGTGTAGCCGATGATAACGGGCGAAAATGCGCCCGCCGGGCAGGTCGCTTCCCTGCTTCGAACGGCGCGGAACCGATCGAATGGCAGCGTGCGAAAACGTATCCGCCGGGCAAGTCGCTTCCCTTCTTCGGACGGCGCGGAACCGATGAAAGGCAGCGGGCGAAAACGTATCCGCCGGGCAAGTCGTTTCCCTTCTTCGCACGGCGCGGAGCCGACGTGAAGATAACGACGCCCCCGCCCCGCCGTCCGCACCCGCGATATGCGGCGGGCGGAAGTCACCGCCTTTTCGTAAAATTTTTATGAAAAACAGCGTAAAAGTTATTGCTTTTTCGCCGCCGTTATAGTATAATAGCACTTGCCGTGAGGGCGGACGGGCGCTTTGCTTCCCGCTGCACGACCCGAACACGGATACAAACATGCTGCTATGGCTCAGTAGGTAGAGCACGTCCTTGGTAAGGACGAGGTCACCGGTTCAAGTCCGGTTAGCAGCTCCAGACAAGAAACGTCACCTTGCGTGGCGTTTTTTTACTTTTGCTCGGATCGGTGACCGAAGTCCGTACTCGGTTTTGCCGCAGGCAAAACGGACGAGGCGCGCAAGCGTTAAGAAAACAGGACCAAATGTCCTGTTTTCAGCGAGCGGGAGCAATTTGTAATTGCGACCGGGACCACCGGTTTGGGGTCCGGTTAGCAGCTCCGGACAAATAAACGTCACCTTGCGTGGCGTTTCTTTGCTTTTGCTCGGACCGGTGACCGAAGTCCGTACTCGGTTTTGCCGCAGGCAAAACGGACGAGGCACGCAAGCGTTAAGAAACATAACTAAAAGCAAAGAACCTCCTTCATGCAAAAACCACGCAGAGAATTTTCCCTGCGTGATTTTTTCTTAACTTAAATAATAGTCATATCTCAAAAATTCAAACTATCGGCATTAAGCAAAAAATCATATATACCGATATGCCGGATGCCATATTCGTCCGTCCACGGCTTCATCATGGTCTTTGTTATGATGATCCTCTTTGTAAAATCGTTGCGAAGTTTCAAAAACGGTCGTATTTCCTGTTCACGTTTTGCCTCATCATCCATTTGCAATGCCGATTGAATATAATACTTTTCGCCCGCATGATCGGCATTAACAACAAAGTCAACTTCATACATAACGCGTGTCTGCTTTCCCGAAGTCATCTCAGTTCCGTTCACAACCCCGACATCTACGGAACAGCCCCGTCCGATCAATTCATTATAGATAATATTCTCCATCAAATGCGTTTCTTCGATCTGGCGGAAATTCAGCCTCGCATTGCACAATCCCGGATCTATGCAGTAGTATTTGTTTGGATAGGAAAAATACTTTCTCCCTTTCACGTCATAGCGCCGTGCCACGGAAAACAAATACGAATCGAGCAAATACCCCAAATACGCCCCGATCGTTTCGCTGTCTATCTTCATCTTGCGCACGCTTTGAAAGGTAGCGGCGATCTTGCTCGAATTGGTCAGCGAGCCGACGGAAGAGCACAACTCATCAGCAAGCATCCCGAGCACTTCGGGATAAGCAATGTCGTTCCGCTCTACGATATCCTTAAAATAGGTTTCGGAGAACAGCCCCGACAGATATTCCCGCTTCTCCGTGTCGGTCTGCTTTGATAAAACCAGCGGCATTCCGCCGTAAAGCATATAATCGGCAAGGGCTTCTTCCTTACTGCCGCCGACAAAATCAAAATATTCTTTGAACGAGAGCGGCGCAATGTGCAATTCATCCCCTCTGCCGCGAAATTCGGTCGCTACGTCTTTGGACAGCATCTTTGAATTACTGCCCGTGACGTAGATATCCGCATTCCCTTTTTCCTGCAATCCGTTCAGCACGTCATAAAACGTAATGTAAATATCAGGATTTCTCTGCACCTTCTTTTTCCCGACAAATTGAATTTCATCGAGAAACACATAATATCTCTTCCCCGCGTCCGCCATCCGCGATTCTAAATATTGCGAAAGGACTAACGGATCGCGGTATTTTGCGTTCAGCGCGTTGTCGAGCGCAAGCATGACGATGCGATCGTCCGATATGCCCGATCGCAGCAAATATTCTTTATAGAGCGTAAACAGTAAAAAAGATTTTCCGCATCGGCGCACGCCCGTGATAACTTTGATAAATCCGTTGTCCTTCTTGGCGATCAATCGGTCCAGATATATTCTACGTTGGATATACATAGTCACCTCAATCGGAAGTTATGTCAATTTTTACGCAACTTCCGATTGAAAGTATAGCGGATTTGCTTTTTGAAGTCAAGAGAATGATCGGAATTTACGTTAATAATTTTACACTACTTCTAATATTTTATAATTTACATTCGGCAACCATACATATACTTCAATAAAATTTTGAAGGCTTCGAGCCCTCTCTAAATTGCTCTAAAACTGTCTGAAATATGAGTTTGGCTGTCGATGGCTGTCAAAATTTCAGACATCTGACAGCCATTGATTTTTTAACGCAAAAAATGCACGATATATAGTGTTTTTATCCTGCGCCTGATCCTATATTATGCGGTGAGCACTTTCCCTCCCTTTTAGGTCACGTCCTTGGTAAGGACGAGGCGCGCAAGCGTTAAGAAAACAGGACCGAATGTCCTGTTCAGACCGTAGACAAACACAGTTTTGCTTACAATGGCAAAACTGCGTTTGTCTACGGTCTGAGCGGCAGAGCCATTATTGGCTCTGTCGCTATCGCATTTGCTGCGGCTCATTAAAACCGCTCTTGAATATGCGGATAAAATACGTCCGATAACGAGCGCTTAAAAACAAATTACCAAAACGTTTGAATTATACTCAAAATTATAATAATTGCAAGTATAATAATGCCTTTCGTAAAAATATCCGCACAACACAATGGGCTCGGATACCGAATCTGTCCATGCTCCTATGGAGCATGAGCATAAACGCTTGCGCTCTGAGCGCGTTACGCCGCCGCCATAAAGACCGCTCGCCGCTTATACATTCACATGCCTTCACGAGCCGGTGATGATCGGCACTTCGCCCGTACCGCTCGCCGCAAGCGCCTATTTCGGCATATCTCTCACTGCTCGATATCCGTCGACGCGGGCTCGTCTGCGGGGACGAGCCTGTACAGCCGCTCGCCTAAGAACAGATACGGGGCGCCCGTATTAAGCTCCGCCAAACGTTTTTTAACGACGACGTCCCGACGCTTCCCCGTAAAGCCGCACGCATATATGTCGGGCAGAGCGGCGTCGCGTCCCCTGCGTTTAGCCCGCGCCATAAGTTCCGCCACTCTGAGTTTGCGTTTGAGCCCGGAACATATACGTTCGAGCTCATCCGCTCTTTCGGCTTTTTGCCGAAGCGCCGAGTTCTCTTCCCGCAGATCGGCAACGAGCGTTTTGAGCTCGTGCAGACCGATGTTCACGCAGTCGAAGCGGTGTGTGGGAACGAACATCCCGTCGTCCGCGGCAATACCTTTATTGCCGCCCGACGTTTTCCGCATTTCATCGTAAAACCTTTCTCCCGGTAATTCTTCTACCGTATCCATTGCCTGTCTACCTCGCCTTTTTTCGTGATCCGCGCGCGGGATCGGAAGATGCGTTTATATCCGCCCGCACGGCGTTACACGGAATTCTTGTTTCCACGCGGCAATTATATCATATTATTTAAGAGCAAAAGCGACAAAATTCGTCGGGTCGCGGGGCTTCGTATGTGATATAATCAAAGATTAAGACGTTTTTCCGAAATACGCTCGAATACATTTATAAGAAGTTCTCTGTAACGGATGAGGCTGCGCACATCGAAGCCCACGTCGGAAGCCACAGCCGTCAATGTGCGCCCGATGTTTCTCGGTTCGAGATACAAAGCGTAAAACATATCGCGCATATTCGTGCCTTCCGTTGCGTCATGGATATCCAAATAATCGAGCGTGGCGTATTCCGCTTCGAGCATTTTGCGTTCGCACTCCGTCATCCCTGCGATATGCCGCAGTTTGCGGCGTATACTCAACAGATCCTTTTCGCATACGCGCCAGGACGTATGTTTCATCGGAGTTCCCCTTTATATGGTTTTTTCTTCGGTACCCGGTGCGGGAATACCCGCAGACGGTCATATATAAAGGGACGTTTCGACCCGAAATTAGTCCATTTTTTACAGAAACCGAATATAAAAATAATGAGAGCACCGTTTTTTTACGGTACTCTCATTATCCTTTTTGCATATCGGTCAAAGCAATATTTTATCCAGCAGGTTCAGGAAATTGTCTTCCGTCAATTCCGTTACTCCTTCGAATCCGCGCGCTTCTATAAAATACTCATAGTCGCCCGCAGTAAATTCGGCATAAGCAACGGGATATATGGTATCAACGATATAATATGTTATTTCGCGGTTGTTTACCGATGTACTGTCGGTAAAGCCGTTATAGTGCTCGCAGGTAAGAAATTCATAATGCTCATACAACCTTATCCTATACGTCACGTAAAACGCGTCCATAGTTCCGCCGTTTACCACGGAAAGCAGATTATTCGCCAACACATAGGATAAGACTACCGATCCGTCGTTTTTAAGAACTTCTTTCGTGACCGATTCGGTCTGCGCCACGCCCGACATATCGAACAGATAAATGCCCGGCACGGCTTTTACCTCGTCAATCGAGATCCTTTGACTCTCTACATCATTATGACCATACAATACGGGCGGCTTATCCGCCGCGGGCATATTGAGCACGATCACGGAAACGATGACCGCCGCTATCACGAGCAACGAAGCCGCGACCAGCGCTCCGCGCCGTACGGCAACGGCTGCCCCGGTTCCGCTCCTAACATGATGGCGCTTCGCAGGGCTCCACGACGACCGCGCCTGTTCGGGATCGTCGGCAGGAAATAAACTTATACCGTTTTCCGCCGCCCACTCGTCGAAAGGCTTTTCCGGCTTTTCGAATCCGGCACGTATTTTCTTTTTCAGATCCTTGTCCTTATCCATAGCAAAATCTTTACGTTATATTTATTATATATGCGTCTTCCACCGTCGTATATTTATTGAGGCGTATATATCCCAACCCGGCGGACGTAAATCCCGTATGTACGTACAGATAACTGTCTTCCTGTATCAACCTGTTCGCCGAGTCGTAATACCTGACGATCTGATATCCGTATGCCGTCACCGTATGCCGTCCGCGAACGATTATATTCATGATCTCATCGTATCCGTCAAACATTTCAAGTCCGCCGAACGAAACTATCGCGAATCCGTTTATAAACAGCGTAAGCAATTTACCCGACTCCAATGCGTCGATACATGCGGACATGTCCAGCGACGAACCGTACGCTTTTGTCACGGACGCGGTCCTGTTTTTGGACGAAACATACGACTTCATCCCGTTCACATACCCGTCTACGGACGTACCGCCAGCTTCCGTGCCCATCCGGGTATAAAGTTCTTGATGCATGGCGTCTACCGCATCGTCCTGCGCGCCGTATACATACTGCCCCATGAAAATAATTCCCGTATGGTTGGGGATCAGCTCCTCGTACAGCCTGTCGAAGTGGCCGATGACCGCGCCTCCTGCCGTTATCGCACACGCATTATTCAGTCCGCTTGCAAAATACAAAGGCACTCTGTAAGGATTTACGTAATGCTCCGAAATGTCGCGATACGCGTGATCTACGCGCTCGGTTATCGTTTCGTGCATTTCTCCGCCCATCGGCATTATATCCGCCGCGTACAAGCGTAATCCGTTTGCGGCTATACCGGGCATGACCGCGATATACGCGCATCCGCTCGCGCACACGAGCCCGATAACGAAGCAAATGCTCAACAGCATACTTACTACTCTTTTCATTGTTTTGTACCTCTCTTTTGATCTGTTTGCCCGGTGCCGACCTTGGGTAGTGCACTGCAAATGAGCGCGCTTTTCGGCTGTTTCCCTTGCGTGATGTTGCCCGATAAATGTATACCACTCAAGGTAGGCACCGGGTACTTATATAGGTATCGCAAATCAATAAAAAGGTCCACTATCTATTCGATATTTTTCAAAAATCTCAATTTTTCTCTGATGACCGCTATCTCCCGCTTGACCGTGCTGACGGATATCCCCATCAGCTTTGCCGTTTTGCGTATATTCAGCGAATAAACGAAATGCAACTGTATTATTTCGCTTTGCCTCTCGGAGCAATTTTTCAACGCGTCGCGGAAAGCGATCCTGAATGTGATCTTTTCATCCTTCGCGGGCTGCGAAGATCCCTCGAAATCCGTCAGGACTTCGTTGCGGAAACTCCGCTTGCATTTGATGGCGGCGAACTTGACTGCTTTATACATCCACGCGTCGGGGCATTTTATGCGACCGTAATTGGCGGCATTCTTGAAAATTGCAGTCATGACCGAGGACGCAACTTCTTCGGCTTTCCATCGGTCATGCAATTCACAATTGGCAGTCAGCACCAATTTCTCGTAATAATCAAGATATATGGGTTCCAAGCCCCGATTGTCGCCGCGTTTGATTCGATCGAGACAATCGTTGAATTCTTCAGACGTCATCAGGTAAACGATCTTCCTTTAACGATTTTTCCGTTACCGCTTTCATTCTTCAACCAGACCTTTTGCCAAAGCCATAACGACTTTTTTGTTCCTGGGCGACAGTTTATCGTAAACTTCGAGCAAAGCCCTTTGCTCTATGCTCAGTTCGGACTCTTCCGAGGACACGCCGGAAAACATTTCTGTCATAGTGATATCGAACACGGCGCAGGCTTTTTGTATCGTGCGCAGCGAAGGCTGGCATTGTTTCTCATTATACCAATTCTTCAGCGCGGTATAACTGATCTCCAGCATTTCCGCCAGCTTCAACCTTGACCAACCGCGCTTATTCCTATAAAACTCTATCCTGTCGCGAATATCCATAAATATTCTCCTTACCCGATGCCGACCTCGGATATTCATAGAATGATCTTCTATTACTATTTTATAGGAATTCGACAAATAATGAAATGTTAATTCTTCCCCTAATTTTGGCAATAATAGTTGCCAACCGGGATTTTGCGCAAAAAAGTTTTTAATTTGTTGCCTTTACCCGATGCCGACCTCGGGTATATTTTTCAGATCTCCTCTGTAATGAAATAAGCGCGAATAATATATTTTTTTTGAAAAGTGTAAAATTTCACCGCCGATTTTATTTGAAAAGTGTAGATTTTATGGGCATAAAACATTTGAAAAGTGTGGATTTCGTGCCCCGAAAATACTTGAAAAGTGTGAAAAGGTGTGTTATACTATTCCCGTAAGAAATCGAACGGGGGTCATGTATAATGCTTTTCCGAAAGATCCGGTCGGTCATAGAAGAACATCTGAGATCCGATCACGAAAAGATAATGTTGGTCGACGGGGCGCGTCAGGTTGGTAAGACATATATCATTCGTCACGTCGGGAAAAAACTATTCCCCAATTTTATCGAGATCAACATGATCGAAGATTTTAGGGGGAGCAAACTCTTCTCTTCCGTCAATACGGTCGAAGATTTTTATTTGCGGGTCAGCATGGTCGCGGGAGATAAAATGGGTGACAAAAACAACACTCTGATCTTTCTTGACGAGATCCAGCAATATCCGGAACTGCTCACCATTTTGAAATTTTTACAGCAGGACGGTAAATTCACTTATATCGCAAGCGGTTCTTTGCTCGGAGTTACGCTGGCAAAAACGACGTCTATCCCCATGGGCAGCATTCGCAAAATACGGATGTTCCCTCTCGATTTCGAAGAATTTGTGCTCGCAAACGGAGTAAACGAATACGCGATCGACGCAATGCGCGCCAAGTTCGAACATCTTGAATCGCTCGATGAAAGCACTCACCTCAAGATGCTTGATCTGTTCCGCAAATATTTGCTTGTCGGCGGGCTTCCCGACGCCGTCAACACATACATCGAAACGCACAATATCCGACGCATCCGCGAGCTTCAATCGGAAACTTACGAATACTACGTTGCGGACGCCTCCAAATACGACGCGGAGCATAAATTGAAGATCGCCCGCATTTACGATATGATCCCGTCAAACCTCGCAAACAAGAAAAAACGCGTTATCGCACAGAAGATAGAGGATAAAAAGGGATCGAGATTTTCCGATTACGCCGACGAATTCGATTATCTCATCAATGCCGGTATCGCTTTGGAAGTAAAAGCCGTTTCTAACCCCGTTTATCCGCTCAAAGAGTCCGAATCCAAGAATCTCTTGAAACTGTATCTGAACGACGTAGGCTTGCTGACGAATATTTTATACGGTACCAATATCAGAGCGATCCTGGATGACGACAAAAGCGTTAATCTTGGTTCCGTTTACGAAAGCGTCGTTGCGAGCGAATTGATCGCTCACGGTTTTGAACTTTATTACTACGATAATCGCAGTAAAGGCGAAGTCGATTATCTTATCGACGATTACGAAAATCTCTGCGCCTTCCCGATCGAGGTGAAATCGGGCAAAGATTATACCGTTCACAGCGCGCTGAACCATTTCGTTTCCAACGAAGATTACCGCATTAAACGCGGATATGTCTTATCCAACGAACGCGTTGTTTCCCGAAAAGATAAAATAATTTATCTGCCCGTCTATTATATCATGTTCATTCAAAACGTTCCGAAAAAAGACGATCTGATCTTTTGATCGGTGAGATTAACGTCGCATACCCGACTCAGACGTCGCGTAGGCGGCGTTTTTGTTTGCCGCTATCCGCAGCGCACCGCCATGCAGACGGATCCCGACCGAGACTGCATTCAGCCCCGGATGTCGTACAATGTTTTCGCGTTCAATATCTTGCCGAGCGACGAATAACGCGGCGACTGCGGCGCTATGCCCCACCCGTCGTTTTTATTATACCAAAAATCACGAACTTTGCAAGCATAATGAACGCATTTTGCGCGGATATCCGCGCAAGAAGATAAAAAATCGTCGCCGCGAAGTGAGGGGGGCATCGCGGCGACATCGCATTCCGTCCGCAAAAGCGGACCCGATCGAATGGGCTGTTATTTATTCGGCTTCGGAATTTTCGGTTTTACTCGGCGCGGGAGCCGCCACGCGCGGGAAAAAGCAACCGACGATCGCGGCTATGCTCGTTATGAGCAGCAGAACGATCACGGCGATTATGATGCCGAATTTTTCCGGATTGCCGAACATCACGATATTCTGGAAATGGTCGACTATCGAACCTATCGTCGCGGGAGGAGCCGCAGCGAAGCAGCCGAGCGCCGCCATCGAGCAACCCGCCGCCGCGATAGGCGTATAATTGTTGTCGAAGAAGAACTGCACCGCTTCGGCAGCCGCCGTAAGGAGAAGCAGCACTATCACCCACGGCATGATAAGTCCTTCGAGGGAAGTCGCATACACGAGATAGACCACAAGCGAAACGATCGTCATCACGAACACGCCTATGCCTATATACGCTCCCGCGCGTTTACTGCGGATAAGAGACAGCATATCCATCATTCACCTGCCTTTGCCGCCGAAGAGCGGCGTTCGGATATCACAACGAGCGCTACCGCGCCTGCCGCCAGTACGCCGAGCACGACGGAGCCGACTATGCAGAGCACCTGCCATGCGGGCATGACCTCTATGATCTTGGTATTGTCGTCCAGCCCGTTTATCGCAGCCGAACGGGACAGCGCGTATGCGGTATGGCGCGCCGCCGTGCGCAGCCAACCGAGCAGATAGCCGTCGTCGTTCGCCTTTATGGAGTCGGCTATTATGCCGCCGCCCACGGATTCGCCGTCCAGGCAATAGATATCCGTGCCGTTGGTCATAGACGTGGTATAGTGGGATTTATACCCCGTAGTGATGCCGGAAGACGCGTCGGTTATAGCCTCGCCTTTGAAGCCCCATTCGTCGCGTAGCACCGTGACGTTGAGTTCGTAGCAGGCGGAGGAATAAACCACGCCCTGGCGGTTGAACGCCTGCATGACGGCGTTCACCTTGCCCTTCCTTATCGCGCCTTCGAAGCCGCGCAGCGCGCCCTCGCGGAACGCCTGCTCGGTGTAGAAGGTGTTGACGCCTTCGCGGCTCGTCTCCTGGTCGTTAGCGGCGAAGTGCTTGATACCGCCGAGGATGCCCAGCTTCTCCATCGCGGGGAGTTCTATCGAGCCGATGAGGTAGCAGAGGTTCGCGTCCTCGCTGTAATACTCGGCGTTGCGCCCGCCGTAAGGCGTGCGGTGAAGGTTGCCGCCGCCCGTCCAGATGACGGTCTGATCGAGGAACAGCGCCTGGTTCGCCATGAGCGTGCCCCGCTCTTCCATGAGCACGGGGTTATAAGTGCATGCGAGAAGGGAGGTATACAGGCAGGGCCAAAGCACTTTGCCGCCGGTGAGAGTTTCGGAGTAAGGCTCGTCGCCCACGCCCTGGCAGCCGTCGCCGCCGCCCTTTTCGGGGATGTTTATCGGATCGCCGATGGGGTTATTGCCGAAGTAGTTGCCCGTCATGAGCACGAGGTCATCAAGAGAGAACTGATCGATGAACTTCTCCCACACCTCGTCGTTATCCGCATCCACGTTGCGCATGGATACGAAGGGCAGCCCGTTATCCACGCCCTTCCAATTGTTCTGTTTGCCCTGAGCGTATTCGCTCGTGGAAGGAGCGTCCGCCGCCTTGCGGTAGAAGTCGCCCTGGAGAAGGGTCTCCATCTCCTCGCCGAGTACATACGCCTCCGCCTGCTCCGTGGGGAAGGTGTTCGCCCAGTCGCTGCGGGTAAGGTACGTCACATCGTTACCTTCCCAATAGTTGATATCCATCTTGTCGAAGCGATTGGTCACGCGGACGCGCTCGGTAACGTCGCCCTCGCCGTACATGTACTTCTCGGTATCGAGATCCGTGTGCCACGAGTAAGTAGTATCCGCCTTAGCCGATACGGAGTTGCCGTCCTGATCGACGAGCCCGCCGTACCCTTTCGCGCCCAGGATATTGTTGAGCGCGTCGTGAGCGTCGCGGCCCACGGCGAACATATAGTCGCCTTCCGTCATCACGTAACCCTTGGTGTCGGTATAGTCGTAAGCCGCGAAAAGGTATTCCTCGACAATCACGTCCACGGTCACCGCGTTAGCCGCACCCGGCTGCACGACTTCGGGCGTCTTCCCGAAACCGACGAAGAGCACCGCCGATCTTTCGATGTTCCTTTCCTTTTCGTAATCGCCGTAAGGCGCGTTGACGTACACCTGGACGACGTCCTTAGCGGGCACGAAGCCGGTGTTCTCCACGCGCACGCTGACGGTATAGGTGTTATCTTCCTCATTGAAGGAAACATCATCTATCGTCTGTGAGAAAGCGGTGTAAGACAAACCGTGGCCGAAGGGATACACCATCTCTTTGGCGTAGTCCCACGCCTGCCCGTCTATCGAACCGACAGCGGAATCCGCGTCGCCTTCGCCCATGATCGCATCCGCATAGCGCGTTTCGTAGTACTTGTAACCGACGTAGATGTTCTCCTGCTGCACGGTGACGTAAGACGTCTGCTGCGCGTAGTCGGTCACTATGCCGCTGTCGCGGTAACTATCGACGTTAGCCCACTGCGGAGTATTGCCGCATGCGTTGACTATCGCGGGAGAGGACAGCGAACTTGCGGCGAACGTATCGACGAGCCTGCCCGAAGGCGCGACTTCGCCGGTGAGGATATCCGCCACGCCGCGCAGACCCGTAAGTCCCACGGTGCCCACGAACAGAGCCGCGTCCACGCCGTAAGCGGGATCGTTCAGCCAGTCGAGCTCCATCATATAATTGGTGTTGATAAGCACTATCGTCTTGCCGAAGCCGAGGGACGCTATGTAACTCAGCATCTCGCGCTCGCGCTTCTGCAAAGCAAGGGAATTCGCTTCTTCGTCCGCAGACCAGCCCGGGGTAGTAACTCCGTTCATCTTAGACTGGTCGACCGCCATATCCGTACCTTCGCCTGCGGCACGCGCAAGCATGACGATAGCCACGTCGTTATAATTCGCATAAGAGCTTTCCGCCGCTTGGTAGAAGTCCAAAGGTTCTTCCGCATTGAAAGAATAACCGACCATGCGCGAACGAACGGGACCGTTTGCATAAGAATCATAAAGCGTGCGGTTTATCTCGAATCCTTCTTCGGTAAGAGCTTTTTCGAGATCGACCACAAGTTCGGGATTATTGTCCACCACTCGCGTACAAGCGGCGTTCGTACGATAAAGCGGCTCATAGGAAGCGTAGCCGAACAGAGTTACCTTGCGCTCGCTCCCGGCAAGCGGGAGCGCGGGCTTGCCGCCGACGTCTTCGTTTTTAAGCAGCACCGCGCCCTCTTCGGCTTCCGCCTCGGTATGAGCGTAAGCCGCTTCTTCGAGTTTGGTGAGATTCTCGGCGTTTATCTCGCCGAACGTGGATTTGTAATACTCGGTGTCCGGCTCCTCGCCTTCGGGGTACTCTATAGTCTCCCAGAAGCTCGTTTGTATGCCGAACGTCTTGTTGATGACGGACGCGTATTGGAAAAGGACTACCGTCATGAATATCACGAGCATCGTGAGTGCGACGAGCAGCCCCGCAAGTCCGCGCCACAGATTTATTTTTTTCAGCATTTCGTTCATCGCGGCATATAAAATCGCTACGCCGCTCCTCCTTTTATATTCGGGGGACGCTGCCCGCATTTCATAATGCGGCAGCGGGTAAGGAACATTTCCCGGGCGCGGCAGGCCCGCGCCCGAAAAAGTCCTTGATACTCTTTAACCGTCTATGATCTCGGCTTTGTCAAGATTGCCCCACACGGGTTCCCAGCTGAGCTCGGCATCGGCGGAAAGGTAGATGCAGTCTATCATCGGCGCCTGTGCCAAGATAGTAGACGACAGTTCGTCAAAGTTGTTGGTATAGAGGTCGATCGTATTCCAGCCTTCCTTGAGAGATACGGTTCTGCTTATCTCCCAATCGTCGAAAGGACGCTGATTAGGAGCCGCCGTAGCCTGCGCTCCCTCGAGAGCAATGGGCTCGTAATCAACGGACTCGCCGTTGACAAGGAATTGGTACGAGCGATATTGTACTCCGTCGATGACTTCGTCTTCGGGCGCGATATACGTGTCGCGATACTCGGAAGAAAGACGTGCTACAAGTTTAACGTTATCGACATCCCTGTCGGAATAAATACGATAATTCACGCTAAGCCCGAGCTGATAAAGGAATCCGACGGAATATCCCATGCTCGCATTCTGATTTCTTATCGCCGTGTCGACGCGGATCATCTGCTCGTCATTCACGCTGAACGAATAACCGGGACCGACTTTACCGACAAGATTGGTAAGCTCGGCTTCGAAATTATACTCGGTGTCGTCCCAACCTGCATACAGCGTGATATCGTCGTTCAACGCCGTATCGAAGTCGAACTCATCGGTGCACGCTTCATCCGTATACCACGCGTCGAACTCCGTCGTAGCAAACGTATAAGAGTATTTACCGTCTTCCGAACTTATGGTCTCGGTGCGGTCTGCGACCTTCCTTTCATCGACGGTAGCGCCTATATCGACATAAGTCACGGTCGCCGCGGGAGCGCCTTCGTAGTTGAGATCAAAGGTCACCTTCACGATATCCGCGCTCTCCTCCACCCACTTGGCGTATACGGTGACGTTTTCCGTTATCGCCGCGGAGGAGTCGAACGACGTCTCGCCCGCTTCATCCGTGAACCAGCCCGCGAACAGATATCCTTCGCGTTCGGGTTCGTCCGGCATATCGACCGTTTCACCCGAGGACAGCTCTATCGTCGTGGCGGCAGCCGCGCCCTCGTAATTGAGGTCGAACGTCACCGTGACGCGGGCGAGCCAGCCCGCGTAAAGCGTCATGTTCGCTTTGACGGCGGCATTGAAGTCGTAAGCCGTCTCGCCCGCTTTATCCGTGAACCAGCCGGTGAAATCGTAGCCGCCGCGCGTGGGATCGGTCGCGGGCTTCGCTACTTTTTCGCCTTCTTCCACTTTTACTTCGGCGTCTCCCGCAAGCGTGCCGCCGTTAGCGTCGAACGTAACGGTGTATTCCGTCACCGCGGGATTGGGATCCGGATCGGGACCCGGTCCCGGACCGGGGTCTTTTTCGCCGCAGGCGGTGAAAGCGAATACGAGACTGACCAGAAGGATCGCCGTAAGCAGTAACGGCAGCCATTTTTTAAGGATCTTTTTCATTATCGTTTTCTCCGATTTTGTTTTATTATCACCCACAGCCGGCGCGTTACGTGCCGGCTGTGGACGACTGTCTTTTAATTCTTCGCCTTACCGGTGATCGTCAATGCTGCTTTTTGGCTTTGACCGCGAGCACGACGCCGACCGGGAGAAGAGCCGCGAGGAGCAGGATCGCGATGACGCTCAGCGATACCGCGCTGCCGCATCCGCCGTCTTCTCCGCCGTTCTCGCCGCCGCCGTTACCGCCTTCGGCAAGAGCCGCGTCGATAAGAGCGTCGACTTCGGACTCGGTAAGGAATCCGCTCGTAGCTTCTTCGATGAGAGCGTCTACTTCGGCTTCGGTAAGTCCGCTGCCCGCAGCCGCGATGAGCGCCTCGACCTGATCTTCGGTCACGAAGTCGGCGATCGCCGCCTCGATGAGAGCGTCTACCTGATCTTCGGTGAGCCCGCCGGAAGCGGAGCCCGCGATGAGCGCCTTGACTTCGTCTTCGGTGAGACCCGCCTCGGCGACAACGCTTATGCTCATATCCGTGGAGTATACCGTTCTGCCGACCGTGGCGTTGACCGTGAAGTCGAATTTGCCGGTGTAAACGGGAGTACCGCTTATCGTGCCGTCTTCAAGAGTCAGACCCTCGGGCAGAGCGCCGACTATCTCGAACGTAGCGTCGTCGAGCTCGCACTCGAGATCCGCGCTGAACGACTTGCCCGCCGTAGCGATGTTGTCGCTGAGCGTGATGACCGAAGCGATGGGCGCGATCGTCACCGTCTTGTTGCCGTAGAGGTAGTTAGCCACGCGGCACTCGATAACGACTTCGACGGGAGCGCTCGTGCTCACGGTAGGCGTGCCGCTTATCTCGCCGGTAGCCGAGTCAAGCGTAAGGCCCGCGGGAAGCGCGCCTTCCACTACCGAGTAAACCACGCTGTTATCGTAAGTCTCGTCCTCGATAGCCACGCTCTTCGCCGTCATAGCCGTGCCCTGCGTAAGTCCGCTTATATCCGCGGTCGTGCCGTGGTAGTTGCGGAGCTGGTTGGTGTTGTCGTTTACGAGCATACCGTTCTGGTTGCCGCGGCTGTTAGCCGACTCGTAGCAGGCAAGCATTGCGGTAAGTCTGACATGGTACCACTGGTTGCGACCGCTGTCCGTCATTTCGGTAAGCTCGGAGGCGCCTTCCTCGGTTTCGAGATATACGCCGTTGAGCTTATCGGACCAGATACCCGAAACGGGGTTGTTGCCGACGTCCGCGAAACCGGTCTTGACTTTTACGGTCTTGGTAGCCGCGTCGTAGCAGTTGATCGTGTTGACGTATGCGCCGTTCTCGAACTTGCTGCTTCTCGACTGAGTACCGTCGGGCAGACCGTGCGTGCCGCGGACGAGCTGATCGAGCGTCACGGGCTTGAGAGAGGACATCCTGCCGTCTCCGCCGTCAATGCCCCAATCCTTGGTCTGATCGGGCTTATTGAAAGCACCGGTCGTATCTTTGCCGAGAGCTTCAGCCTCGAACAGGTTGCCTGCGGTCTCGGGAACGGCATATCCGGGACCGCTGTGACCGGCAAGCATGTCGGTGACGCCGATACCCGTCCAACCCCACTGCTCTCTCGTAAGCACGGTGTTCGCTTCATAGCTGTAAGCGAAGACCACGCCGCCGATACGTGCGAAGGACTGCATGTAGCCCTTAGCGCCGCCTTCCTGCATAGCCTTCTGAGGATACATGAAGTAGTTCTCGCGGAAGGTCTGCTCGTCGCCCCAGGTGAAGAGGCTGTAACCGTTTCTGTTGGTCTCCTGATCGTTGAGGACGAAGTGCTTGATCCAGCAAGCAAGGCCGTTCTCTTCCGCAGCGCCTACGACGGCGGAGATGATCATACCTGCCTGGAAGGCATCCTGACCGTAATAGTCGCCGTTACGTCCGCTGAACGGAGTACGCTGCAGGTTGCAGCCGGGCGACCACCAACCCGTGGGAGAGTTGTTGCCGAACGCCGCGTAGTGAGCGGTGATCTCGCCGTGATCCGCGCAGAGGTCGAGGTTCCACGTGCGGGAAAGCAGCGGCTGATCGCCCCAGTGATAGATGTTGGAAAGAACGCTGGTGTTGTCTCTTGCGGCGCTCTGGTTCTTGTCTATCGCGTCGATACGGGCAAGAGCGGAATTACCGCAGCTGGCAAGTATCTGCAGCTCGAGATAGGTCATCTGGTTCATGAACGCATCCCACTCGGGATTGATGGAGCCGTCCTCTTCGAAGAGAGCTACGCCCGCCATCTCGCGAAGCTTAGTCTCCGCGCCTGCGCCCGCCTTATCGTTGTCGCGGACGGACTGCGAAGCCTGCGTCCAGTCCTTTGCCACCGTCTCGAATTCTTCTTTGCTTATGAACCAGGGATCGCTTTCGTCGTCGCGATAATCGTAGTCGCCTTTCTCGGCATCGTAATACCAGGCATCGGCGCCGTTCAGCTTGGGAAGTTCATAAGCCGATTTGTCGGTGGTAAGACCGCTTTCCGAACGCGCCCTCGTGTAACCGGCGACGAAACCGAGCTCGCTTCTCACATAGTCGTCGATGTAGTTGTCGTCCAGCTTAAGGTCGTCTATCGTGGGCGCCTCGGGGAACGTACCGTCGAGATCTCCGCGGGACATGATCGTCATACCGGACTCGCCGTCCGCCATGATGTTGCCGTCGCGGATCGTGTACTCTCTCGTGTTAGGCGTAGAGAATATCGCGCTGATCTCGTTGCCGCTGAAGTCGTCCTGCGTAAGAGCGACGTTGGAGCCGCCGTTTGCTATCGTAAAGCTGAACTCATCGTACTGTCCTGCACGCTCGGCACGGAGCTGGCTGGAAGAGTTCATAAGGCGAAGGGTGTACTCGCCTTCGTTGAGCACATAACCGGTGTATTTTTCCTCGCCTACTTTTATGCCCGCCTTGCCGTCATAATCGAAGGAAGCGATATCCTGCATCTCGACGGGAACGACAAAGGTGTCGCTCTGACCGGGCTCGAAGGATCTCGTCTTGTCGAAGCCGACAAGCTTAACGTAAGGCACTTCCACGCCGCCGTCGATGTAAGGAGCGGAGACGTAGATCTGTCCCACCGCCTTGCCCGCACGGTTACCCGTGTTGGTGATCTTTACGGTGACGTTGAGAGTCTTGACTTTAGCAGCCTGCTCCGCCGTGGAAGCAAACTCTTCGCCCTGCACCGTGCCGCCGGCGGTAAGCGCTTCGCCGCCCGCGCGGGATACGCCCACTATCTCGTAATCGAAATCGGTATAAGAGAGACCGTAACCGAACGGATACGTGACATGTGCGTCATGCCATGCGTCGGCTGCCGCCTGGTTCTCTTCGCTCCACTCGCCCGTGCCGTCGGACTCGGCGGTGTTGCCCTGAGCGGTCTCATACCAATAAGTCTCGTAATACTTGTAACCGAGGTAGATACCTTCCTCGTAATCCACGCCGTGCAGACCGCTGCCGCCGCCGATGCTGCCTCTTGTCTGGGAGCCGGTGGACGTACCGTCGGAATACATATAGGTAGTGGAACTGTCCATCTGGAAGTTATCGCCGAAGTTCTGCCAGGTCGGGTCTGCCGTCATATCGCGATCCCACTGGGAAACGAGATGAGCGGAGGGGTTGACCTCGCCCGCCATGACTCGAGCTACACCGCGGCCTGCCCAAAGCGACGGGTTGTTGAGGGACGTGTTCGTCATCCTGCCGCTGTGGATGATCGCGTCGATATCGTCGTCATGCTCGAGATCCCACAGCTCGAACTGCGTGATGGAATCGTAAACGACGACTATATTATCGAAATGCTGCTTGACGAGCTGGATCATCTTCTCTTCATTCACCGTCATCATAAGTCCGTGACGAACGGGAGAAGTGACACGCTTGTCGGGATTTGCAATGTCAGTGTACGTCGCCTTAGGATCGTCGGGAGCGAGATGCTCGTGATTCCAACCCTTGGGCGTGCCGTCCGGCCAGGCTTCATGGATCGTTCCGGCGTCAAACGCCTCTTTCGTCCATTCCACTATATCGCCTTCGTCATTTACCCATGTGATGTCGCCGAAGTTTTCAATGCCGCCTTTGCTGCCCGGAGTAAGGCTGCTGCCGGTGCTGACGTCGTTAGCCTCGCCCGCCGTTCTGAAGATACGCACGACGGCTACATCGTTGTACTTGTCGACGGACTTGAGCTGATCCGCTGTCAATTCCGTGATGACGCCCTTGTTATCCGAACCCTCGTGTCCGAGGTCAGTGTCCGTTTGAGGCGACACGTCGTTGACTTCGAAGCCCACGCCTTCGAGCGCTTCGACGAGCGCGGGCGCGGAGTTGAATACCGTCACCTTGCTGCTGCCCGTTTCCGTCGCTTTCAGCGGGAGAAGACCGTTGTTTTTAAGAAGCGCCGTACCTTCGTCCACCACTTCCTCGTGCTTCGCCCGAGCTGCTTCGAGCGCTTCTTCGAGGCTGGTGTATGGGTTGTCGAACATGCCTTCCCGATCGAGGGTGGGCGTCTCCATGAACTTCGCGCTTGCGGAATTCGCAGCCGCGATAGGGAGCACCAAAGCAATGGCAAGCAGTGCGATCACGACGGCGATAAACAGCCGAGTGATGCCTGCTCTCCTGCATTTTCCTCCTTGTTTCATTTTCTTACCTCCTATGGTATTTTTATTTCCACGCGTCGCACATAACGCGACGCGCCGAAACCGAACCGTTACCTTTCCTCATCACCCGCCGGAATTTACCGACTCCCCTCGTCGTGATCGCGGTCTCATGTCCTTCCGCGCCGTAAGGCGCTCTTCGGACAGGAAAGATATATACCTGTCGGGTACAATAAAATATTATCACCCCCCCCCCTGATTGCAAGACATTTATTGCCCGATATCGGACAATTTTTGACCTGCTTCGGGTCTGTCACAAAACTGTCACATAATTTCCCGTCCTTTTTGCCGCAGTCCGCCGCGCCGTGAGCCCCCTATCCGCCGCCATTCTCTCCCGCCCCCGAGCAGCAAAAAAGCCCCTTCTTCCGAAGGGGTAGACGGCGTCCGCGAAATAAATCGCACAGACGCCGGGCGGGCGAATACAAAAAAACCGTCCCGCACTACACGGAACGGTTTTTACGGTCATGACAATGAATTCAACTATTCAAAGCAAGCGGCAGCTCGAACCAGAATACAGAGCCGGCGCCTTTTTCGCTCTCCACGCCGAAGGTGGTCTTGTGCAGTTCGAGGATGGATTTGACGATGCTCAGCCCCAGCCCGCTGCCGACTACGCGGCGTTTGTCCTGGGCGAGGCGGTAATACTTGTCCCACACGGTGCGGAGCTCTTCTTCCGTCATGCCCTTGCCCGTGTCTTCCACTTCCACGCGGGCGACGCCGCCTTCGGCGCGGCAGCGCACGATGACGCGCTTGTCCGCCCCGGTGTAATTGAGCGCGTTGCCGATGAGGTTGTAAACGACGCGGTCTATCTTATCGCCGTCGCCGCGCACGAGCAGCCCGGGCTGCACGTCCGACTCCAGCTTATAGCCTTTTTCCTTCATGATCCCGAAGCGTTTGATGGTCTCGGCGACGCGCGCAGAGAGATCGAACTCGGATACGTTCAGCTGCATGAAGCCCGACTCCAGCTTGCTGAGCTCCACCACTTCGTTGATGAGCGCGGTAAGGCGGTCGGTCTCGTCTATTATCACCTGCGCCTGTTTTGCCGACTTCTCTTTGTTCCCGCCCGAGATGTCGCGTATCATTTCGGAATACGCGCGTATCATGGTCAGCGGCGTTTTCATGTCGTGAGAGACGTTGGCGAGAAGGTCGCGGCGGAAGCGGTTGTTCTTCTCCGCCTCTTCGAAGGCGTAGTTGAACGCGCCCGAAAGCTCGTTGACCTCGGTGAACTTGGTATTGACGGGAAGCGGTTTGCGCTTGCCGCGGCGTTTGGCGCGCACCCTGCGGGCAAGCTCGCGCATGGGCTTCGCCGCCACGCCCGAACCGAAGAACGCCACGACCGCCGCCACGATAAGACAGGATACGGTAATGACCGTCAGCTGGGCGGCAAGGGTGTTGCGCGCGCCGGAAAACGACGGCAGCTCGCTGGACAGGTATATATAAGTGTCGCGGCTGATACCGACGCTTACGTCGTACACGCTCGTCATGTAGCCGTAGATCACGAGGCTCTCCTCCACTTCTGCAAGCGAAGTGGTGTCGGCGACGAGAGGAGTCTCATAACCGATGTTTTCGAGGTAATAGTCGAACAGCTCGTCCGCCATGCCCGCAGCCTGCACGCCGCTCACCGTCGCCGAGAGCACGTCGTCGGGCTCGCCGTAGTCGTCGAGCCTGAACACCATGATGTTGACGTTGTTCTCCCTCGCGTAATCGCCGATGAGCGTTTCCAGCGTTTCTATGTCCGCTTCGTCGTCCAGCGCCTGCATGTATTCGCTCGTGAACATGTCGCCGAGTTTGGATATGTCGCTGCGCTGGAAGATGACGTAAAACGTCGAATAGAATATGATCTCGAATATCCAGACGATACCGAGGACGAACAGCGTCATCAGCATGAACAGTCCCCAGAGGTTGAACCTTATCGAGCGCAGTACGCCGCGAAATCCCTTTTTCTCGGGTTCGGCGTCGGTAACGGGTTCCTCGCTCCCCGAAGCAGGCGAAAAAACAAGCCCGTGTTTTCCCTCGGGCTTGCTTTCGGCGGGCGCCGCATCCGCCGCGTCCGTAAGAGCGATATCCGTATCCTGCTTCTTATCTTCCATTTATCCTGTCAGATCAAAGTACGAGTTTGTAGCCCACGCCGCGAAGAGTGAGTATCTTGTCGCGGTACGGTCCGAGATTGGCACGCAGCATCTTGATGTGCGTGTCCACCGTCCTGTCTTCGCCGAAGAAGTCGTAGCCCCACACGTCGGCAAGCAGCTGCTCGCGCGGGATGGCTATGCCCTCGTTGCGCACGAGGTAGAAGAGCAGATCGTACTCGCGCGGGGTGAGGTATACTTTTTTGCCGTCCACATATACGTTCCTGCCCGCAAGGTCTATCTCCAGCCCGTCGGAAACTATCTTCTTATTGGCTGCCTTGCCGCGGCGGAGGACCGCGCCTATGCGCGCCACCACCTCTTTGGGCGAGAAGGGTTTGGTCACATAGTCGTCCGCGCCTATCTCGAAGCCGAACAGCTTGTCGTATTCCTCGCTGCGCGCGCTGAGCATGATGACGGGGACGTCCTTGTCCTTCTTGATCTCCTTGACCGCGCTGTAACCGTCCAGCTTGGGCATCATCACGTCCATGACGATGAGATCGTAATCCTTTTCCTTGGCTTTGCGGATGGCGTCCATGCCGTCCACCGCCTCGTCGGCTTCATATCCTTCGAGCTCCAGGTACTCCCGAAGCACATCTCTTATCCCCTGTTCGTCGTCCACTATAAGTATTACGGACATTTGCACGATTCTCCTTATCTGTTTGTTCCCTCTTCCCGCGCGTCAAAGCAATGCTTCGAGCGGCGTGAGTGCGTATCCGACTGCGACGGCGATCGCGATGAGCCCGCTTATTATGAGCACGTTCTCGCCCGCATTTTTATTTTCCTTTACAAGTACCGCGATGCCCAGCCCCGCATTGACCGAAAGCCCCGCGACAGCCGCGCCCAACGTCAGCGATCCGCCCGCGAACAGCTGCGTGATCATCACGCTCGCCGCGCAGTTGGGGATCAGCCCCACGAGCACGGATACGAGCGGCTGAATGTATACGCCGCTCTGCATGAACGCCGTGAAACGCTCCTCGCCCGCGAGGAATATCACGGTGCCCAGCACGAAGTTTATCGCAAACGCAAACAGCGTTATCACCGCCGTATGGATGAGCGGATGTTTGAAATACCGCTCGAATATGCCGCCCTTGCGCTCGCCTATGCCGTGCCCGCAGCAACCGTGCTCGTGCGTATGCACATAGCCGTCATCGTCATGATCTTCCGCGTGAGCCTCTGCGTGAGCGTGTTCTTTCTCCCGCACGGGCTCCTCCTCCGCCTGCAGCTTCGTGCGCCTCCCGAGCGCGGGGATGAGCGTGAGCGCATAACCGACCGAGAGAGCCAGCGCGGCTTTGATGCCGATGAGGAGCGCGGTACGCCCCCACAGCGACGGATCCGTCGCCGCCTCGCCGATGAGGATGGGCAGAGCCTCGTCGCTCGTTGCGATGAACACCGCGAGCAGCGTGCCGACCGTGATGAAACGTTTTGCGTACAGCTCGCTCGCGACCACCGAGAAACCGCATTGCGGCAGGAGCGCGAGACCCGTTCCCACGAGCGGCGCGAGCGGCGATTGAAGCAGCCCGCCGCGCTTCACCTTACCGAGGTTGCGCGTTTCGAGGAAGCCTATGAGCAGATGCACCGCGAGCAGAAAGGGGATGAGCAACGCCGTATCTTTGAGCGCGTCCAGAAATACTTCCAACATTTTTAGGATACCTCTCCCCTTACACCATATTTTATTATAACCGCGCCCGCTTGTCAAGTCCTTTTGGGAAAGTTACGATGTCTCGATGAAATGAATTTCATTTCATCGAGACATCGTGACCTTTCAGACGCGAAAAGCGCGGCTTTTCGGCGCTAAGACGCGTTTTCGGGTCGGCATGGGGAACCCCTATGCCGACCGCTTCCACGTCCGTTCGCTCCGAGAAACGCGTCTTATCATCCGAAAATCTCGCGGTTTCGCTGCGAATTCTGCCAAGCGAGGCGTGTGCGTTTAGAAAAGTATAATAAAGTGCCGCGCTTTGCGCGGACATTATGAAGTCCCCCCCCCCGATACCTTCGTGTTCGCCGCCGAAGGTATTAGGACGGGCACCTTATCCATAGCTTCGAAACAGCGGAAGGCGCAGAGTGCTGCTATAACGGACAACAGGCGAGGGAGCATACTACCGTCGCCGAGCAAACGGTAGTGCGAGGCGGAGTATGTGACCGAGCACGTAGTCCGTTAGAGCGGTGCTATGCGCCTTCCCCACGCAGGGGAAGGCGCGGGCTTCCGAGCACGTAGTCCGAGGAAGCGCGCTATGCGCCTTCCCCTCGAAGAGGAAGGCGCGAGCTTCCGAGCGCGTAGTCCGAAGAAGCGCGCTATGCGCCTTCCGATATAACGGTAAAATATGAGGAAAGAGCCTCATACGTGCTTTCCGCGAACGGGCTCGAAACGCCGGCGAGGGAGAGCAGATCCTCGAAAGAATATGAGCCGTCGCCGTAATATTGGATATAGTTATACTCGCGGGCGGCGGAGGTGAAGTCGGATACGCTGTCGACGTATATCGTAAGCGCGGGTACGGCGCTCATCGCGTAGCTGATGTAATAGAAAGGCTGCTCGAAGGTGTGGGAGACTGCCGCCCACCAATAGTTGAAATAATCGTATCCGTACCCGAGGTCGGCGCTCATGCGCGCGGTGAACTCTTCGTCGAGCCCGTACTCGGCGAGGACGGAAACGAATTTCTCCGTCACGTCCGCGCCGCCGTCGTAAGCGGAAATGTTCGTGTAAACGTCGTACTGCAATTCGTCCATCACGCAGCCCATGACCACGCCGAAAAGCAGACTGTTCATAAGGTCGCCTTTTGCCGCTGTCTCCGCGATGTCCGAACCGTCGTATCTCGTGCCGTTTACGGTGGCGGTATACCCCGCGTACAGTTCGTCGTAACGATCGATGAACATGAATTCCAGAGCCTGGCTCTGCACCTCGGCGATATCGAGGTCGACTCCGCCGTAACTGCCGTTGATGTAATAGGACGAGAAGTGCCCGAACTCGTGCACGAATGTGGACGTTTCGGTGAGCGAGCCGTTCACGTATTGGAACAGGTACGGCATCTCGTACATGGAAAGATACGTCGTGAACGCGCCCGTACTGCCCTTCGTGCTCGTCGAGCGGTAATAGAGGTCGTATTCGCGCATGAAGTCGTACGCTTCGGTAAGATAGCCCTGCATATCCTCGCCTATGCCGTCCGTCGCGGTGGACGAGCAGACATCCGCAAGGTAGTTTTTAACTACGTCACTGCCCGAAAGATCGTCGTTCAGGCTCACCCTGTTATAAATGTATATCCCTTCGTCGCCGAGAGAGTCGTACAGTTCCTTCACATAGCCGCCGAGATACTCCTTGACGTGATCCCGCATGACTTCGGCATCCTCGGGAGTATATTCCCTGCCGAACGCGCGGTACGCCTCTTCCGCATAGCCGCTCGAATACATGTCGTTGTAGATCTCCGCCATTTCCAGCAGCATATCCCCCGCTTTCGTGGCATAGTTGCGGGCGGTGACTTCATTTGCGAACACGGGCGTGCCCGAACCCGAACCGAGCGCGTTATATTCAGCGGTTATCTCGCGGATGGCGTTGCGGTATTCCACATAGTTTCCCGTGCCCGTGACGGACTCGTAAGCGTCCCTTATCTCCTGCTTCTCCGCGTCCGAATAGCCGGAGAATATCGCGCTGCCGTTGGGACCTTCGAGCGCGGTATACATCATCGTGCAATAATCGACGTAAGACTTGTCGTACTGCTCGTACACCGCCTTATACTCTCCCGACCAGCGCTCGTCGGTAAAATCCTTCTGGTACTCTATGCTCGCGTATTGGAGCGCGCCTATAAGCTCGTTGAAGAGCGTCGTGGCGTTGTTCATCGCGGACACGGCGGACATCCGCGAGCCGTTTTCGGCTTCGTATATAGCTTCGTCGAACGCTTCGTCCAGCTCGTCGAAATCGGGGCGGGCGTAGACGATATCGCCGTAACGCATGTGCCCGTAAGTGCGGCGGCGCATTCCCAGGCACACGAGTATCGTGCCGACGACTATCGCTACGATGAGCGCGCCCGCAACGACGGAAAATATTATCGAAAGTATTTTGCTTTTATCTTTCATCTGCCCTCACTTATACGGCTACCCGGTGCCAACCCCAATAGAACACTGCAAATGAGCGCGCTTTTCGGCTGTTTCCCTTGCGTGTCACGCTTGCCGTAGGAGTCACTACGGCTGCGCAGGAGGCCACTGCCGGGAAACAGCTCGAAAATCACATCTCCTTGTAGCGAGCATTTATCGATGATCGCGAGGTCAGGTGCGCGAAACGGAACGATATCGTACCCTCTGTGGTACGATGAGCGACGTTTCGCGTGCATCACCCGTGATATTGCCCGATAAATGTGTTCTATTAGGGTTGGCACCGGGTACGGATAAACGGCGCACGCCGCATCGGTATATAAGTATTTATACCGCCGTACATATAATAATACATTAAAATCGGGATAAAAGCAAATTATTTTCAAAAGAAACGGGCGCGCATAAGCGGCACAAAAGACGGACATACTACTTTTATGGACGAAAAAACGAAAACGCAAACGACGGAACTGCTCGAAGCCGTGCGCAAAAACGCGCAGATGGGCACGACCACGCTGGAAATACTCGCAGAGCGCCTGGCGGCAAACGAACGCGCCATGGCGGAAGTCATAACGAAACAGCTGAACGAATACCGACTCATCGCCGACGCCGCCGGGAACAAAGCCCGCGAGCTCGGAGTCGAGCCGGAAAACGCCTGCGCTCTCGCCCGCACCGCGGCAAGCGCGATGACGAGCCTGCAGACTCTCGCGGACAAGTCCCCCTCTCACATCGCCGAGATGGTGATAGTCGGCTCGACGCGCGGCATGATATCCTCCCTGCGCGCGCTCCGCACCCATCCCGAAGCGGACTCCGACGCGGTCGGTCTCGCGAGCCGCCTCCTCCTCGCGGAAGCGAACAATATAGAAGAGCTGAAAAGATACCTTTAGGTTGCGCGGCGCTTGACCGCCGAACAAAATTTATCAAATTTTATCCGGCTGACGCCGCGCTTCCCTCTTGACGGAAT
>ERZ1108167.250-NODE-250-length-54383-cov-6.604127_pt1 | contig 54383 bp, 53 predicted proteins | sample MGYA00403703_ERZ1108167 | MGnify/ENA primary metagenome ERZ1108167 (study PRJEB35170, sample SAMEA104062411) | human gut metagenome | biome: human gut; feature: human-associated habitat; material: faeces | place: Denmark | collected 2012-05-11 ...
ACTCATGCCATCTAAACAAATACTAATCCGTCCAATATTTGGGGTGCACTTCATTAATCCGTCCCCTTTTTATTTTTTATGTACGGGAAACACAGACCCGCCGTACACGGGCAATCCTAATGAATAAACACACAAACCCTCGTGCAGCGCTATTTGCACAACGTGTCCGGGGATCACTCGAATGCTACCGGAGCCTGCATCTGGTAACATACGATTACGGCTCATCGCCGTCATTGGCCTATTGGATCGGAAAGCAGAAAAGGGCTGCCGAAAATCTACACTTTCTATCCAATGGTATACGATTGAAGTACATCGCTGAGCTTAGGCAAAAAACCTCCATTCTCTACCGTGCGAAGTACCGGTTACAAAGGCAACTGCAGCGAGTTGCCGGCAGTGTGATGGCGTAAATCATCCATCAGATTCACTGATCCTGACATTCAATTTTGAATTAAAATCTGAAATCAATATGACAAAAATCGGAAAGACCATGATTACGGTCAAAGGCGAAATCCATCCGGTAGAGATACATTATAACCGGGAACGAAAATTCTTTTACCGGGGTGTGCCCGATGAAGTTATCGCACTCTCGTCGTTCAGAAACCGAGACTATGCCAGTGAGAAAGAACTTACCCAAGCCCTGAGCATCGCACTGGAACAGTACCATGAGAAAATCAAAGTCCAACGCAAGATGATCCTCTATACTCTCTTTGGATCTTCCGCTCTGATCCGGGAACGAATCGAACAGGGCATGTACGGCGGGCAAAAAGAAGGTGTGAGTTCAAAGTTCGAGACTTTAATGTATGCACAATATCTGTTCGGATTTAATTTCGACATATTATTGGAAGTAAGCGAACAAAGAGTCGAATATTACTATATGAAGGAAGATGGCACAGCCGGACGTCGCATGTCACGACCTTTTAATAGCCAGATGTGCCTCATTGAATGGACTCCCCAACGAGAGCAGTTTTTCCGGGATATGGCCTCCCAACTACAAAAACTCATCTGCTCGGTTTCTGAATTCTTCGACAAGCCGGACATGCTGGAACTGATTGACAACGAGATCGTGCGGTTATTGAAGTAATAATAGCCGGACCCAACCTCTCCGGTTGGGCTTGTTTCCACACCCAATACATGATCGACCATGCAGACTGACATTCTCTCATACGATAAATACTTGGTTCAGTTCAGCGGCGGAAAAGACAGTTCCGCCGTTTTTCTTTACTTGCTCGAAGAAGGGGTTTCGCTTAACAAAATCGAACTTTGGCACCAAGACATCGACGGCTGCGGGGTGGCTTTCTTCGACTGGAAAATAACCCGCAATTACTGTCGCTGTTTTGCCCATGCTTTCGGAGTGCCTCTCTATTTGCAATGGAAAGAAGGCGGATTCCAACGGGAACTCTTGCGCAAGAATGCACGCACGGCCCCAACCTGCTTCGAACTTACGGATGGTACGGTGGCCTGCAGCGGTGGGAAACGCGGTAATCCCGGAACCCGGATGAAATTCCCGCAGCTCTCAGGCAGCCTCAGAACCCGATGGTGCAGCGCCTACCTGAAAATCGACGTTTGCACGGCCGCAATCGTAAATCAAAGCCGGTTCAAGGGGTGCCGCACACTGGTACTCTCCGGGGAACGGGGTGAGGAATCTCCCCAGCGTGCCCGATATGCAATATGGGAACGGGACCCCTCCGATCTGAGAGAAAGCCTGAAAAATGCTCGCCTTGTAGACCGCCACCGGCCCATCCGGGATTGGCCGGAAAAAAAGGTTTGGGCAATACTGGAGAAATACCGCATTCGCGTACACCCATGCTACTACATGGGCTGGTCCCGGTGCAGTTGCCTGTTTTGCATATTCGGGAATGCCGACCAGTATGCCAGTGCTGCGTGCATAGAACCTTTGCGTATGCAGCAGCTTATCGACCTTGAACAGGTCCTCGGATGTACTGTGAAACGTAACAAAACACTCCTCGATTTATGTAAAACCGGGAGACCTTATGCAGCCATTGATGAACAGCTCCGGGTACTTTCTTCGCAGGAGTATTATGACCTCCCGGTTATCATGCCATCGCGCGAGAAATGGATATTACCGGCCGGGGCTTTCGCCAAAAAGTAAATCGACGCAAAAAATTAATCACATGACAAGAACAGAATACTTACAACGCCCCTTAATCAAAGACGTTGTTTATGAAATCACCCCTGACAAAATCCGGGTATCAAACACCAACACCGTGTTTGTTGAAGCTCGAAACTGCCGACGGCTAACCCTGCAGGAGGTACGGCAGCATTTTCGGGAACTGCAGCAAGCTGCCAAAACATCTGGGAAAGTACGTTTGAAAGGCGTTACCAGATTTATGCCTGCGATCCGCGACCTTTATCCGAAATACTGCGCTGCCTGCGACAATATTGAAGGTCGCTTTAAAGAGCTGGCCGAACTCGTCCGTCGTATGCAGAAAGATGGAATTCATCAAGGGTATATATACGATGAACTTTTCGATGCCATCATCGAAAAACGGAGCGAAATCACACGGTGTAAATACTGTGACAATGACTATTATTCCCAATTTCTATATTATGATAAGCGAGTCTGTGATGCACTTCAGGACAGGCCGTGGGAGAATGAAGAATTTGCAGACTGCAATATAGTCGTTGCCTAAACTGCAAAACATTTACTCAGAACAAAAGTATAATATCATTAAAATCCACCTCCATGAAATCCATGGAAAATAAAACTTTAGAAGAGTTAGATAACTTGGAAAACGACTACATCGCCCGGCATTGGGACACGCGCGGTCGGCACGAATCGGATATGGAACTCAACGACATCGCCCGTGCGAAAATTGCGGCAGTAAAACGAGATCATGGAATCTGCTTTTTAGCCAAATTTAACCCCGCCAATACCGAATCTATCTTCGTGCCCTATGATGGCAGACTGATTTATAACTTCGAATATGACATCGCCGTACCCGTGGAAGATGAAGAACTGAGGCGTCTTTTAATTTTGTTGAATGATCGGCAAGCCCAGAACTATTCATCCATCATGGAACGAATATTTAACAGGGCCAGCGAAATCGGAGGTGTAGTGCTTATGTGGGTATAGCTAAATCATCATTCTACAAACTCATGGAAAAACAATCCTCTGCCCGGAAACGCCGGGCATCCGCTCTCTGCAGCCAGCAACATCATCCTCGGGATGATCCTTCGCACCATAATCCGACCATGAATCATATACAGAGAATTCAAAGTCCTTTTCCCGGGCTATGGCCCGACGGGAAGCTGAGATGTATCGATTCAGCCACAACCAGAAAGACTGGTGTCGAAATTCGTGGTATCCTTGATATTCTGGTGGACCTGAACATCACAGGAATCTACACGGCATTCTTTCATTTCCATGCACACGTTGGAGAACTCGAAATCATTATTTTCCAAGGCCGCTGGAGTATTTTCAAAAGTCCTGTGTGGCAAGTTCAGATAGATTGCCGGGAGTATCCTTTGATTAATATTAATACCGGTCAGCCGTTTTATGTCCCAGCTTTCCTTGAAATGCTTATTCTATGGGTCCAGTGAAAATTTCCCGAATATATTAAATCGAATCGAAGATAATCATGCATATATCTCATCTAACTCATGCTTAATCTCGCAGAGCGCAAGATGCAAATGATTGGCAACCGTTTTATGCGATATATTCAATCTATGAGCTATCTCGTGGTAATTGAGCCCATCGCGCCTGCTCATCAGAAAAACATTATACCTCTGCCGAGGCATTTTACGAACCAGCATGCGAACATGACTTTCAATTTCGGAAGCAAAGTAATATGCCTCGATCTGTGATATTCTTGGCTCAGGCTTGAGATGTGATCGGTAATTACGCTCCACGGCATACCCCCTGAGATAATCGAATGCGGCATTTTTTCCGATATGGTATATATATGCCCGGAATGAATTTATTGCCTTCATCTGTTTCCGAAGAATCCAAATCTTTATGAAGATGTCTTGCACGATGTCCTCTGCAGCAACATCCGATTTAATAATAAATGCAATATATTTTTTGAGTCCCGGCTGGTATCTCGTAAACAAAATTCGGAACGCTTCGTGATCTCCGGACGATAACCGGATTAATCTTTCTTTGTCGTCATCATACTCCATGTAACACCCACAAATTAGTAATATAATCAGACAAAAAGGCTTCCATTCTCTGATGTACAAAGAATGGAAGTCTTTTTGCCTCTTGAATGATAAATTACATCACCTCGTCATAAGATGTCCTAACGTAGACTTAGACGAATATTTGGGGATTATTTCAGTTTGAGTATTTTTTACTCACCGACACAAATCCTGATCATTTCGTGTATCTATATTTTCCAGAATGCTGTAATTGACTCCCAATAAAACAAAAATACATTTATTTACCGGATTATTGTACCCGATGCCGATTGCATAACGTTTTTATTTTAAACACAATTTTGATCTGCGTTGACTTGCTTATCAAGCGAATCAACCAATTCGGGAAATATATGCTATATCAACGGTTATCGAAGTGTTTATAAACTCCGCAAAGGTCCCATATTGCCCGAATCTCATCACACTGTATCTCAACCTTTACGGAAGCTGAATTAATATCGTGGAGACATAGACAATCTGATGCAGAGCCTTCACCGACAATACACAACAAACGAATCCGGGACGAAATAACATAGTAAATCCTGCCGAAAATAATTGAATCTACAGTGATTTGCCGAAGAAACAGGATCGTGTGTTGGAGATATTTCTCAGACATTGTATCGTTGCCCTCAAAATATGCTGCGACTTGTGCCCCGTTTGCTACCATCTCGGAAATGACCAGCTCTCTTTCAGGTCTTTTTTTCATTGGACAGTCTATCGACCAAACCGAATTATAATACGGAACACGCATTACTCCGGGAATGCCATCCACGTCATCGATGCCAAACATCAGCCATGGAATCGAGTATTCCGGAAACTTCTGATTAATTCTCCGGGCGACATCGATGCTTATCTTGTTGTTACCCCGCTTTATCTGATAGAGATTTTCCCCGCGCAACAGACCGATATGTTTTGCTAAATAATTAGTTGACATATTGACATCCTTCAGCACCGTTTCAATCCGCCGCCAACAATCATTGTTCTGTTTTGCCATTTATGGTGTAATTTTCCGAATTTTAATTCCGTACAGCAGATTGCTCCAATTTTCCGGATACAAATTAAGTAGAGGATTCAGATAACATATAATGCAGAGCAAGCTGCTTATAGCTATAGTAATAGAACGGTTATAAGATAGCTAAAAGTTTTGATTATTGATACGGTCAAAACCGTATGCAGACGATTAATGGTAGCATTTTTGCAGGTTTTAAGTTATGCGATCCTGCCATAAAAAAAGTGAGCGGGGCCCTTGCAATCAGCGAGGTACTTGGAGGAAACCCGAAGCAATGCAAGTGAAAATGCCCACGCCCACATATCGTAGCGTAGTAATATACCACAACCGGGCGTGGGACACACGACCCGTCGGGCTGCTTTTCACTTCGTCACTTCTAAAAAAACCTCCAAGTTTTCTCTGAACGAAGGCGTCGCCTATTGGCGGGACGCACTTCAAAGGTAATACTAAAAACTTATTCAGCCAATATTGGACGATTTTTTTGTTCCGTAGTATAGTTTTCGCTATTCACTATTCAACCCCGTCAACTTAGGTAGTCACGAATAAATTGAAATCTCCCGTTCTGAAATCCATACCGCTACAGGACGATTTTTCGACTTTTTCTGCTTGTAATCTCAATGTAAGTAAAATTATTTTTTAATACATTGAATACCAGCATGGTTTAACGGCTAATGTAAGGTTGTTGCAGCTTGGTGTTTCGGGATTTATCTGCTAACTTTGAAATACACGTCGGCTGATAAACCTATGGAAAAGATGTCGCTCAAAAAAGGAATAATCTGCATCCTCATTTTGCTTTGCGGATTCCCATTGCATCCGGCCGACGGCCAACAGGCCTGCCGGGCGCTGAACCCTGTGCAGGTCGAATCCCGCAGCCTGCATTACCGGCAGGCATATCTCGAAATGGCCGATATGCTCGACGGCAAAATTCCCTTGAGCATAAAACGTGCGGTCTTCCTTGCGGAGTGGGCCTACCTTGACGGCGACCTCGATTATGATGCCTATTGCTATGGTATAGATACGGCCGTCACGTTTTTGCAAAGGTTCATTGTGGCAAACGGACTCGAACGCTATAAGACCGGGAAGAATCTGGCGCTCACGGAATACTTTTTTCGTCCTTATTCCGGGAACGGGCATAAACCCTTCACCTACGATTTCGACGATACCGGGGGCCAAGCCGATTTTACGAAACAGTTCGTAACCAAAGTCATGCGGACGCACAGCGGGCAGTGTCGTTCCCTGCCGATGTACTACAAGGTGTTGGCCGAGACCCTCGGCGCCGAAGCATATATCGCGTATGCCCCTGCCCATGTGTTTATCCGCTACCGGAACGAGGATAAGATGTATCCCGAAGAGTGGGTGAACGTGGAACTCACCACGCACCAGATCACCCCGGAGTCCTTTTATAAGGAGCATTTCGAGGTCAGCGACAAGGCCATCGAGAATAAGGTTTACCTCGCTCCTCTGACCGACCGTGAAACCGTTGCCGCGCAGCTTGCCGACCTCGCGTTCGGATATTGGAACAAATTCAAATGTTACGACGAATTCACCCGATGCTGCACGGAGAAATCGCTGGAATACTATCCGCAGCACCCCAAAGCGTGCATTATTCTGGGCAAGTCTCTCGATGCGGCCCTTGTAAAACATCTGAAGGAAAACGGGTATAAGGAGGACGCTTGCACCCGGCAGATTGAAGCGCAATCGGCCGCTCTTTACGAAAAACTGAAAGCATTAGGCTGGGAAGATATGAGCGAGGAACTGCATGACAAACTCGAAAAAGGCAACGAAGAGGGGATGAAAATGCAGGAAACAACCACCCAATAAACTGCCGATACAATAACCCTTAAAATTATACGATTATGAAACCTAAACTTTTGACCTCAGCGATTTGCATTATCGCATTATTTTCAGTAGATTTGACATACGGCTATCATCCGATTTCACCGTATGCGTATTGTATGGGAAATCCTATTCGATTTGTCGATCCTGATGGACAGGATGTTTGGGAAATGGATTATAATGGAAGGGTAAAATGGATAAGCCAAAGTGAAGAACATACCATGTATGCTCTAAACAAGGATGGTAATAGAACTGGACAATCCATTACGATCCAAGACAGAGCTATTTTTGATGGCCTTACGGCCACAGGAGAAGCAAGCGATTATGCGGCGAGCTTTACAGGAGGAAATCCTACCGAATTAGCTTCAGTCTTTCTTTTTGGCGCAGATAACTCAAATGCTGAATGGAGATTTAGCCGGTATGACGAAGGCAATGGAGACCAATATGCGATAGGAACCGTTCATAATGATGGTTTGGCAATTTCGCCCGAACAGATGGGGTTTGCACGCGAAAACGAGATCGCTTTTATCCATTCGCATCCCGGAAATTATAAATCGGTAACAGGTCCGTTTAGTGAGCATAGCAGCATGGGGTCGCTGCCCGGTGGGAGAATAATACAACCGTCCGACTCTTGGAATGTTTACAATAACTCCGACCGTTATCCGGGTAACAGGAACTCATTCGTGTATTTTCCGAATTCCAGTAATATATATCATGTACGAGGCGTGCAGGCACCTGCATTAATACGAAATGTGAGTAACCACAATTACAATGGTAGGAAACTATTTTGGGGAACACTTAATGGCAGATAATCTATGAAAAAAATCGTTTTATTATTCACTGTGTTAGTACTTTTTGCTGGATGTAAACACAGGAAAGCTATTCGAGTGGAAGATGAAACACCACAAAATAGTGAGGAATCTTTTGTTTTGCATCCCACAATAATGGCTGCTATTAAGGAATTTGGATTGAGTAACCATACGGACAGAATCTATGCAGTTTATTTTACCGATACGAATGACGGATTTACCATGCTGAAGCAAGATACGCTTATCTACCTGTCATTTTTGGAAGAAACACCCTTAATTGATGCAAATTACAAAGGTATATTGGATATAGATTCCCTTTCGGTTGCAATTTTTGATAAAAACAGTTGTGGAAATAATTTTTATGATTCGACAAAACTTTCCACTATCCCGTTGAGTAACCTGAAAAAAATCCCCGAACACGAAATTAAACCTGTAGCCGCATGGGGAGTACAGGCGGATAGTATAATAAGATGGGTCGCTCCATAATGACGGAGTGCAACAAAGCGGGAGAACTTAGCGGTAACTTCTTTTACGGCTGACAATAATTTGTCAGCCTTTTCCTCTCCCTACCTCCAATATGGTCGAATACACTTTTAAAGAACGAACAACAGAGGATTGATAAACTAATTGAATAGCTACAATCCGAGATTTTGTTGTTCCGCAACCGGTTCAATAATTCCTTCGTCAAAAGGATCTCCATAGTTGAACTTCTGCCTCACGGGCCATGCCGTCATTTCTTCTTCGGGATATACCGTGAGCAGATCAGTGACGGCTTCCTTCGAAGCGATCGTCGGATCGAGCCACAAACGCTCCTGCTCCGAAGTGAGTATCTTCGGCATCCGGAAGGGATTACTGCCGCCGTTGTGGATCTTACGCATCATGGCGTTGGCATCGGTCGTAATCAAGACGAACGACAGCACCTTCTCTCCGGTCTGGGGATTCGTCCATTCGTCCCAAAGCCCGGCGATCGAGAAAATTTCCTGATCCTTTAAAGTGGTATAGTAGTACTGCGCCTTTCCGTTCGGCAGTCTGTGCGGCTCGAAAAATCCGGTTACGGGAATGATGCACCGGTTATGCTGCCACAGCATTCGCCACGGCCACTTCTCAAAAAGGGTTTCGGCCCTTGCGTTTTTGAACAGGTTTTCCCGGTTATAACGTTCTGCATCCTCAGGCTTCGCCATTCGTGGAATCAGCCCCCATTGCATTACATGGAGTTTGTCGCTCCCGGAAACAATGACACATTGCGGCTCGGCGTAAGCGGGAATGACGTATATATCCTCGGCCAATCGAATGTCGTAGACACTAACCTTGTGTTCGGGGCCGGCTTCCTGCCTGGCCCTTTCTTCCTGTTCCTGCTCGGCGAGTATCTGCCGGGCTGCTTCGATAATATCCAACTGCTTGCCGTACTTTTTAGCTACGGCTGCCGCATTTGCTGATAGAGAGGTGAAGAAACACATAAACAAAGATTCTTTACAAATTTAGATGGCAATATCTATCCGGTCACTCCATTTGGTCGTAGGACATTTCGAAAGCATTTCGCGCCGCAGCCGGGTGTTATTCTGCCCGGTCAACTCCGCGCCCAGCACCACAAGCCTGCTGTCGAGGTTCAGCGGACCGTTCACCTCGTCCACGGCAGCCTGCAGGCGTCGTAATTGCTCGATGTTGGGCTCCTGATGAAACATGTTAAGCTGCATCGCTTCGGTCGGAATAAGGTCCGAAAGAGTTACCGTCGCCCGTTTGAACAGGAACGGTCTCTCACCGAGAGAATAGGTCGGCCAGATCGCTTTGAGCAGCGTCATGGCATACGGGATCATCTCAAATGTATTGTCCGTAGGTACGGGGAACTCAATCTGCAGCCCCCGGTAGGTCTGCCGCTGGTATTCGTTGAAGGGATTTGTTTCGATACCGACGTAGATGCGCCGGGCATAGGAATGCTGGTCGCGGAGCTTGCGGGCCGAGGAGCTGAGGTAACGGACCACGGCGGCCTTTACCTCGTTGAAATCGGAAGTCATTTTCCCGAATGCCCGCGACGTGCATATCTCCTGCTTGTCGGGCGGCGCCAGTTCCAGACTGATGCTGGGCGTCCCGTTCATCTCGCGCCAGAGGCGATCGCCCACAACGGTCATGTTCTTGCGCACCCATTCGCGCGGCAAAACGGAAAAATCGTAGGCCGTGCGGATGCCCATCGCCGTCAGCCGCTTTTCATGCCGCCGTCCGATGCCCCACACATCGCCGATAGGCAGCTTTTTCAGCGCTTCCACGCGCTTTTCTTCCGTGTCGATAATGTAGAGCCCCCGCCGGGCATCGTCCGTCTTGGCGAGCTTGTTTGCAGCTTTGGCCAATACCTTCGTCGGGGCGATACCCAGACAGATCGGGATGCCGATTCCGCGCCGGGTGGAGCGAATGATGTCGCGCCCCAGCTTCTCGAAATCGAATCCTTCCATCCCCGTGAAATCGAGGAACCCTTCGTCGATGCTATACCGCTCATAATTCGGGGTGTAAGATGAAAATATACTGTGCATACGGTTACTCAAATCCCCATAAAGCTCGTAGTTAGAAGAGAACGTGACGATGCCGTGTTCCCGGATGGTGTCCGTTATCTGAAACATCGCGTCACCCATCTTGACGTATTTCTTCGCCAGCCGGTTCATGGCTATCGCACAGCCGTCATTGTTCGAGGCTACGATGATAGGCTTTCCGTAAAGCCACGGCTGAACGGATTCCTCGCAGGAGCAGTAGAAAGAATTTCCATCGGCAAGGCCGACCATCTGACGGGGATTCAGGGGCAATAGTTTCTGACTCATTTCTTACCTCCCTTCTTTACCCTTAATTGCCGGATGGAATGGGTTACGATACCCCAGAGCAGGCGTTCATTGTCTTCGGTAATTTGAATTGGAGCGTAATCCTTGTTGCCGGGCATCAGCCAGATCTCCCCGTTGTCGCGCAATTCAACGTATTTCATGGTGAAACCCTCGGTAGTGACGCATACGGCAAGGTCTCCCCACTGGGGTTCGAGCATCCGGTCTACAATCACCGAATCGCTGTCCTCGATGTCGTCGTCAATCAGGGAGAGGCCCTTTACCTTTCCGAAGAAGGTGCTGACCGGGTTGGGAATCAGCTCTTCGTTCAGGTCGATAAGCCCCTCGGCGGAAACATCGCTCTCCGGAAAAAACGAAGCTCGGATCGCCCGCCGCTCGAACAGCGCAGGTTGTTCCTTCTGAGGCAGGCGTTTGATGATCCGGGTGCGCCGTTTCTTGAACCGACGAACTTTGATGATGACCGTAACGACGCCCAGGACTTTAGCATCGACATCGCTGCTCACCGGAACCGTCTCGTCGGTTCCGCCACGGAGAAGCCATATCTCACGTCCCTTTTTGCGGATGTATTTCAGCACGCGCTCGCCGCAGACCTCGCAGAGTGCGAGGTCCCCGGTATGCGGGGCAAGGCTCGTGTCGAAGAGGATGCCGTCGCCCTGTTCGAGTTCTTCTTCGACCATATAGTAGTCCCGAATGCGGGCATAGTAGGTCGCACCCGGATTGAGTATTAGGACTTCGTTCAGGTCGATGCGGTCGCCGATATAGTCCGTGGCCGGCGAGGGGAATCCCGCCGGAATTCCCTCGCTGACGTAGGGCAGCGATTTGGCCTTTACCGTAACAAGTCCGTATATATCGAAATGAATATTCATTAGATACAGTTATGGCGCAGGGAATACAATGGCAGCACGCAATGCTATCGGGCATTGTGTTGTCATTTCATCAATTATTTAAGCCGGCCGTATACCGACAATGTACATGATTGGAAGTTGCGTCCTTTCCGTAGTACTCTCCTGCGGAGTTTATGTGCAAAAATAACGGAAAATTTCGTGCCTATGTTGTGTGAATCTAAAAGATACTACAAGGCACACATACTTTCCAGCACTTTTATTATGCTTTGAGGTCCATTTTTATTATCTTTGGTCGTCACCTTGCATTCTTCTATGATAAACGGAACAAACAGAATACTGACAATCATTATCCTGATCATTGGGATAAGTACTGGATGTTCGGGAAATAAAACCGTCGAATCGCAGTTGTCCCGAGCCGAGCAGGTGATGCAATCATTGCCGGACAGTGCCCTTCGAATCATTGAAAATATCGATACAGACGATATTTCACGCCGTAGTACCCGTGCCCGCTATGCACTCCTGTACTCCCAGGCCCTCGACAAGAATTACATCGATCAGACAAATGATTCACTCATTCGTATCGCCGGTAAATACTACCGTTCACAAGGCAATATACGAGCCCAAGTTCTTACAGGTTACTATCATAGCAGAATTTTATGCAATAACGGAGATTATACACGGGCACTGTTACTTCTCCTGCGAATAGAAGATAAAGCTCAGGAGTTGAACGATCCTTACTTGCTGGGTATGTTATATCATCAAATCAGCGAGATATATACCACACGCTATGATTACCCCAATAAATTGAAATTCGCACAACAGGCATACGACAGCTATCTCAGTGCTGGTCTGAAAAATCATTGCGGGTATGCACTTTTCGATATTGGCGAAGCATACTTCAACTTGGAAGACTATGACAATGCTTTCGAAAACTATAAAAAATCACTCTACATAGCTATTGAAGAACAGGATTCAGTTATGCAGCGTTCCTGTCTCAGCAATATCGCAATGGCATGCGTTGGGCAACGTGAACCCGAAAATGCGATTGCGGCGTTATGGCAGATTAAGCAACAACTGCATGAAGATTGGGATGACCAAGAATATATCTCTATGGCTAATGCTTATCTTATTGCCAATCGACTGGACAGTGCGCAATATTACCTGAACATGGCCGAAATTCGGCATGATGACGATCCTATTGCTATTGCACGATTGAAAAGCGCAGCAGCACGAATTCATATCAGAACCCGCGAATTGACGAAAGCCGCAACTGAATTTCAATATTGTCTTTCTGCCCAAGATTCGCTATTCAGAATAGCCCTGCAGGAGTCTTATGCAAGTTTGCATCGGGATTATCTCGACAAACGGCAACGAGTTGCCCATCGTATGCTACTTATCATGCGGCAGCGTATCTGGCTTGCATCGGCTCTGTTCATCACTATAATACTCTTTGTAGGATTCATCGCTTTTGTGAACTTTCGCAAACGGCAGCTAACCGTTGCAAAATATATGTCGGCCATCGAAGATATAAATAATGCCAAGAAAATTTTGATGGTTAAACTCGATTCGCAGCAACAATCGGATACGACTGAATTACGGCGTATAATCAAAGATCGGTACTCTGTAATCGACCAACTCGCCTCTACTTATTACGAGCGTCAGGGCATGGACGAGCAAAAAGCCATTTACAATAAGGTAAAGAATTTGCTTGATTCCTATGCCTCTGATGAGAAAGGAAAACAGGAAATCGAACGAATCGTAAACCTCTGCTACGATAACGTGATGCAAAAGGTCCGAGAGGAATTACCGACTTTGAAAGATTGGGAACGCGATCTGCTTTGCTATGTGTACGCCGGTTTTTCGCTGCGTGTAATCAGTGTGTTCACCGGAGACAGTATCAACTATGTGGCAGTAAAAAAATCCCGTCTGAAGACAAAAATCGCCGAATCCGACGCTCCGTCAAAGGATTTTTTCATCAGTTTGATATAGTAAATCACTAACAACCAGATCATTATTTGCATTTGTGTAGATGCATATTTTGCATCCACCTAATAATCAGCGTGTTATGAATGCGTAATAATTAGCCGCAAATATCGGCCGCAACACTCTGTAATACAGTGTGTTATACTTGTGTCTTGTAATGGTTTTACAAGGCATTTTTTCGTTTTGAACGGAAAGTATCTCTAATTTTGCTAATAATTAACTCACTTATTTAAATCCCTTAATTATGAAAACCTTTACTCTAATCCTCGCTGTTCTGATGCTGGTTCCGGCGATTCCTTTTGCCAGTTCTCTATGTGAATCGGAATACTCCTGTATGACCGGGAAAAAAGACAAAAATCATCAGCACACCTTCGAAATTATGATTACCTCTGGCCGGCCACGCCCTACGCGCCCCCGGATGATCGTTCCGACTCCCATTACCTGCATTTATGACGCACAGTCGGAATCTCTGAACTTCGTATTTTCTGAAAATCTCGGAGGAGTTACTATTACCATCGCAAATACTACTACGGGAACCGTCATCTATGACATGTGTTCAACCACTCCTGGAAACTGTAAGGTCATGTTGCCGGATGAAGAAGGCGAATACCAGATACTACTTGAAGGAGATCACGGAGAAATCTACTCCGGAGTATTCGATCTGTAACCTTCGGTAAATATGTAATTTGATCATTCTTTATCAACTTATAAATTACATCCATTTTGAAAAAAGTATTCACTTTAATCGTCTTGTCGGTTGCCCTGTACTCCTGTTCTCAGGATGAAACGCTGAACGACACAGCAGTGTCCGAACCTGAAAAGGCGGTGGCAGGCACGCCCCCCGGCGTACTTTGTTTCAGCTCGACAGAAGATCTGAATTTCGCCATATCAGCAATGAAAGAGACGAAAAATCTTGACATTCGACATAATCCCATGACCCGCGCGGCAGTTGCCGGGCCTGTAGACGGTTTCGTTTCCCTGCGAGAGCATCTGATCGATCAGGGGCTTCGGGAGTTTACCGATGCGGAACTTGCGGAAATCATTGCCGACTCCCTTGAATATGAACCCGAAGACAGCCTCATCGTAGACCCCTATATGACAGCCATTCTCAACGGTGAGCGTGAAGTACAAGTTGGTAATAAAATTTGCCGTTTCGTGGATGAAGGCATGGTAATGTACGATGTTGCCGATAAAGAAAAATTTAAAGTTCAGGACATAGACCTTGCGCTAAAGAAGGTCGATGTAAATGCAATGGAAGAAGGGCAAACGGCCAAACTTCAAGGCGCCGACATGAACGCAGAATTAGTGAAAATCGACTATATAGCAAGTCATAAAATCGATGATACAAATCTCCATTTTATTCGGGACGACGGTAAACTTATAGAGGTTGGCGGTTCATCGGGCGGTTCATCGGGCGGTTCATCGGGAGGCTCATCGGGAGGCTCATCGGGAGGCTCATCGGGAGGTTCGTCGGGAGGTTCGTCGGGTGGCTCCGATTCGGAATACCGCTTGAACGAGAGTCCGGATACGAGAATTTTTCTTGTCGGGGGTGTACAAATCCCAGCCAACAAAATCAGAAGGGCAACATATAAAAAAGGCGGTGGTAACGGCAGTTGGCTGGCTAAAGGTGTCTCCAGTGTCTTTGGGACGAATGTAACCATAACCAACAATTACGATAAGCGTCATCGGATGAAACTGCGCATGTATGAGCAGAACTACATTATCCATCGAGCTGTAGGTATGACCGTCCGCATGCAGGCAAGACGATTCCGGATTTGGTGGAGAAAGAAAGCTCAGGAATTCCGTTATGGCTGGTCTGCTATCGAATGTGAATATGACATGAAAACTCCGACATTCCAACCTCCCAAAATGCCGGGTGGAGTGACACCGGAGTACAGCAGAATTCCTACGGCCATGACCAAGAAATTCCCGTTCGCCAATTCTAAAATCATTCTTTTCAATGTACCTATTGCTAACTACGATGTAACAACTGGAACTATTAACTCGGTATTCGCAAAAGGAGTAAATGCGATCGCCAAGAATATGAAAAAGTGGTTCGATGCCCCGGAAAATAAGAATACGAAAAAATACCCGCGCGGAATCTTTACCGAAGTAGATTCCAAAACCATAAGGGTCATTTATCCACAGGGAGAAGAAAAGGATTGGAATACCGGACGTGAAGTGGTAAAGTGGGATGCCGAATGGTTTTCCGGAGATTTCTCAGTCGGTTTTGCATACAACTCGCCCGGAGGCGGATTCAAATTTGGTAGTTTGGATGTTAAAGCTGCTAAAAAAGTTCACATCGTCCGAGGCCAGATATATGGGGCTGTAAAATATCGCAATGAATGGCGGGCTTGTGTAATCGCAACGGAGTAGTCAGTTATAAATTCGTCAATATGAAAAAACTAATTCTTGCATTGGCATTGCTATGCGCCTTCCAAAGTAATGCCCAAAGCACCCCGTCAGCAAAAAGATCCGATTGTGAAGTAAGACGGTTCGAAGGCGAAATCGGCGTGGGAATCAATTTCGGAGCCGATAAACTGAATTTCAACAGCAATAGGATCGGTGCGACATTTTTTGCCGAAGGACGCTATAACCTACAGCGGCTTCCAATAGATGTCGGACTACAGATTGCAGGATCGATTTTTCATCGAGATGCAGACAATGCCGGGAATCTGGAATTCCAAACATGGAACGTACTGGCTGTAACGGACTACAATTTCAGAAGGTGTAACAAAGTATCATTCTTTGCAGGCTTCGGCCTTGGCTATACCGCTTTGGACACCTCCGGACCTATCCGCTTTGACAATTCAAATCCCAACTGGGCCGGTTTTTCCACGGGAGACAAAAAAGGATCATTCTGTTTCATGCCGCGTGTCGGTGTTGAACTGTTCCACCGTTTGCGCTTTACCTTCGACTATAAGTTACAGGAAAAGGCAAACCGGCATTTCGATCTTACCGTAGGTTTTGTTTTCGGCGGTGGACGAAAATAACGCTCCATTTTTCAGACCCACAAATGTATCAAGTAACTGCCGAAAAACTTTACGAGTAGGCAAAAATCAACTAACTCATAATGATTATGAAATTTAAAAAACTTATCATGCTGGCCTCGGTCGTATCTTTGGCCTGTGCCTGTGAAAAAGAGATGCCCGCCGAGACTGTGCCCGCGCCGGATCAGGCGAAAGAAACGCGCGTTTCGACGCAAATGCTATCGTTCTCTTCGATCGAAGAAATGGGGCAGCAAATCAACGAACTGGGAGCTATGGATGAAGTGGCCCTGAGTGCATGGTATGCTGCGCACAATTTCGAATCCCAGAGCGATGCCGTCTATCGTGTCGCAGCGGAGATCGAGGACGCAAAAACTTTGGCTGAAGCCGAAGCAATCAAGGCCAGCTATGCGCCATATTTCCTTTTCAATGAAAATCCCGATGATGAGGAGAGTTTCAATCCCTATATTCGCAACGAAAATCCGGATTACGCCTATGTCTGCAACATCAACGGCGATGTCGTGATCGGCGGGCAGGTAATAAACTTCAACACGATCAGCGATGTCAAGGATACGCATGAATACCAACTTACGCACGAGACCTTAACCAGAACTGTCGAACAGAGCCGGAATTATCTCAAGTCCACCGTGGGTAAACACAAATTCTGGGCAGAGGGACGTTTCGAGCCCAAGGACGATTTTGTAAAAGTGGAATTCACGGCACACCGGAAAGGGACGTTCGGATGGAATAAAACCAAACAAAATTACCATTTGAGAAACGGTCGTTCAAGCTATCCGAACACATGGGAGCTTTTTGAAAGCATCGGCTATGAACTTATCAACGGATCAAAAGATTTCTGGACCGGCACCTTGAATCCGCACAGACTGAAAAATGTCGGCCGTATCGCTGCCGGCAAAACGGCATCCTTTTCCATGATGGTTTATACTGCCGGAACACTTCAAGCCGGTGAAGGCCGTCTCGATCTGTATTTCACGTCTGCACGGTAATCTACTGAATTCCCAATATTTGCTGAGTTCATGTAAAATCGTTCGTTTTCTATGAAGAGTTTTTTCCGACTGCTATACACAACATGAATTATTCATCAGTTGCCATCCTGACAAACCCAAACAGATTTTGCATGAATATCATTCGAACCTTGAGTATGACGGTGTTAATCACCGTCATACTTTCCTCTTGTGAAGTGGATTATGATTTTGAGGGTAAAGACCTCAAAAGGCGCGTTGTCGTCAACGCGCTGATCACCCCGCAGGAAGAGTTTGCCGTCCGACTGAATTGGAGCGGCACATATACCGACGGCACGAAATTCAAAGCTGTCGCGGACGCCGAAATCCGGCTGTATGAGAACAACGCAGAGGTCATCAACTGCCCGGCTGACAGGGAAGGAATAACTGCGACCGACTTTGTACCTACTGCCGGCCGGCATTACCGGTTAGTCGTCACCGTTCCGAATTACGGGGAATTGTCCGCAGAAACAGATATTCCGCAGGCTCCGGCCGGTTCTCTTGTCTTCGCCCGTCAAAAAGGCTGGTACCGGCATTTCGATATGACGGAGTTGACGGTCCCGGACGACACCAAGTCGGTATGGATTCGGGGCAAGCGCAGATACAACGGCTGGAAGGATGTCTTTGAATACTATACGACCTCTGCATTTGTCGACCAGATCAATGGTTCCAACGACGCTTCCGAAGCCAACGACAAAGGAAGCACCGTGAATTTCGAGCAGTTTTTACGCATCCCCTATGAAAACTGCGAGGCGGTTGTTCCGCTGCGCTTCTCCGTCTTCGGAGCTGAAGACGAAAAACATATTTTCCAAGTAATCACCGCATCGGACACCTACGACCGTTATATGAAATCGCGCTACAAACAGGAACTCAATACCGAATGGGGCGGTGAGGAAAATCCGTTCGTCGAGCAAATTACGGTTTACACGAATATCAGCAACGGCCTGGGCATCTTCGCCGGGTACAACTACTACAAAACCCTTGAGATATGAAACGGTGGATTTTTTGCTGCCTGTCACTCTTGCTTGTGGGGACGGCCCTTGCTCAGACGCCCGCCGACAGCGTATCCCGCAGCGAAGCGATCGATTCGGTCGTTGTTACAGCCCGGAAACCTTTGATGATCTACAAACAGACGGGCAACATCGCAGTCAACATCGAGCAGCTCAAGTATGCTCCGCTGTTCGCCGGCGAGAAGGATATTTTCAAATTCCTGCAGCTCCTTCCGGGAGTCTCGGCCGGAAAGGACGGCATGTCGGGTCTGCTGGTGCGCGGCGGCAGTAACGACCAGACCCTAATTCTTTACGACGACGTGCCAATCTACAACCAGGCGCACGCCTACGGCATTCTCTCGATTTTCAGCGGCGAGACCGTCCAATCCGCCGAGGTGTCGAAAGGCTACATATCGCCTGCCTACGGGTCGCGTCTTTCGGCCCTGACGCAGATCCGCACACGCGACGGGGACCGGCAGGACCACCGACAGTCGCTTACCGTGGGAACGCTTTCGCTGGCCGGAACCGTCGATGGCCCCATCGTTCGAAACAAAGGTTCATACCTCGTTTCTGCCCGTTATTTCTTTCCTGAAGCAGTCTTGGCGCTGGTCGGCAATGCCGTCCGTTTCGGGTTCTACGACCTGACCGGGAAACTCTCTTACGATATTCACCCCGGCCATACCCTGAGTCTGGGAGTCTATTCCGGGGACGATCACATGACCAACAAGGAGGATTATGCCCGGAACGAATACGGCTGGGGCAATACCACGGCGTCGCTTCGTCTGGAATCCCGATGGAGCGACAACCTGCGGTCCTCGATAGTCGCTTATTATACCTACCTGCAGAACCGGCAGGAGTCAGAATACGAGGACGATGATTTTAAAAACTGGGGCAAAACGACATATAAAACGCATGAGTTCGGGGCGCGTCTGACATTCGATCAGCGTCTCACACGAGCATGGTCGCTCGATTACGGAGCGAATATATCACACCAACGCTTTATGCCGATGCACTCGAAAGGTTATGTCAACGGACAGCACAAGGAACGCGGCTATTCTTCCGAACAGCTTGTTTCGGGAGCACTTTTCCTGAACAACCGGTTTCAATGGGGCGGCTGGCGGGCAGATGTCGGAATCCGGGGCGCTATGTATGACAACTCGGAGCAAACCAGATTCGCCGTAGAACCGCGGGCGCAACTCGCGTATGATTTCGGCAACGACAATGCCATATGGCTTTCGGGCACGATCAATTCGCAGGCATTGGTGCAATACAATCGCTACTACTATTCCATGCCGATCGACTTCTGGACGCCTTTTAGGGACGGGAAATTACAACATGCATGGCAGGTGGCGCTCGGCGGCCGGGCCCGGCTGCGGGAGAATCTGACCCTCTCGCTGGAGGGCTATTACAAGCGCATGCGCAACCTGCCGCTGATCTACGACAGCGACGATTTCCTGCTGGGGCGCGGCGGCTTCGTCTACGGAACAGGCCGGGCATGGGGACTTGAGATCATGTTGCAGCGGCAGACGGAGCGGCTGAGCCTGACGGTATCGTACACTTATACGAATTCCCGACGCAGTTCGGAGGGCGTTAGCTATCCCTTCGAGTACGACGTACCACATGATTTCAACACGTTCCTCAGCTACGATGTCCTGAAAAGGCCCGGAAGGAGACATACGTTCACTTTCAATATGTCCTGGCGGTCCGGCCTTCCGTACCGCCTGACGAACGAGAGCTATCCCGATACTAACGGCAATCCGATCGTCGGCATTACGGCCTATCCTTCGATGCGCATGCGCAATTACTTCCGTTCGGACATAAGCTACAACATGGAGCGCCGGAAACGCAACGGCGTCCGTAACTGGCAGTTCTCGATCATCAACTGGACATGGCACAAGAACCCGGTCTGCATCTATCCATACCAAGGGACCTATAAGGCGACTGTTTTAGTGCCGATCATGCCGTCGGTTTCCTACACCCGGACGTTCGGGAAATAGTTCTCATAGCCCTCCAATTACGGCTTATTTGTGGGCTTACACTTCATAATTAATATCTTTATTTCAACCTAAACCTCAATCCTATGAAGAAAAATCTACTTGTTTTAGCTATTGCGGTCCTGCTGATCGGCTGCTCCAAATTTGAGGAACCACCTTCTGACACTCCAATAAGAGAGAGCAAGACCAGATCGGCACTCGCAGCCCAAGACAACCCCTATTCTCTGACTAATGTTCAAATGGCAATGGATAAAGTATCTGTAGAGATGGGACAACCGACAATAAAATTAAAACCGACACATTATTACGTCCGTTTCTTGCCTAAAGATTCAACGGAATATACCAGATTACTGGACTCCTCGAATCTTATGCTTTTCACCTATCCCCTTGACCGGGAACTGACAGATGAAGAAGTTGAATTCTTTGAAAACGATACTACAAATACTTATGGCTATCCTTGGCATTATACTAAAGTGCCGACTGACTATATATTTCCGGATGGCATTATCCATGAAATACTCGATGAAGTAGTTGTCGAAACTTTTGATGACAATGATATTAATGCTGGCGTGTCAAATAAACTGACTGAGGACGTGTGGGATCGGGTGATGATAAAATCCATGAGATTGCCCGACCAAACTGCTCAAACACGCTCAAGCTACAAATGGCGTCCCTATGCAAGTGTTCGGTACGTTGATGACTTCAATGGTCAAACTATTCCTCTTGTTGGGGTTCGGGTTCGATGTCATCATCTTCTTCATTTTGAGGAATGCTTTACAAACGCTAATGGTGAGGCAACCTCGTTAGGTAGCTTCAAACAACCTGCACGATATAAGATATTCTGGGAGGATCAAAAATATTGGGATATTCGGGATGGTCTCACATGGCAGGCAAAAACAAAAGGTCCCCGAATGACCGGACGTTGGGAGTTGGTAATCTCCGGAGACACCGAAGATGCAATGTTCGCCGCAATACATCGTGCTTGCCGGGCTATTTTCCACGACAATCCGTTTGGGATTACAAGACCTAAACGTGGTCGAATAAAACTATGCGCCTTTTATAAGAAAGATGTCGGAAAAAATGGCGACCATGCAGGAATTACCGTCGGAATATGGCCTGATATTCGGATATTCAGAAAGGTTAAAGGCAATACAAGATCCCGATGGGAAATTACATCAACTGCGCTCCATGAACTCGGACACGCTTCACACCATCGGGCTGTCGTTGAATTGCCTGGCTCTAATCGAATTGAAGATTTTGTGCTGGCGGATGGAATACTCAAGGAAAGTTGGGCTCGGGGAATCCAATTTGCATTTATGAATTGGCTATACCCAAATCAAGTGAACAAAATAAGACCTGACTATTTTGAAAATTATACCGGAGTCGTTGAAGGACTGATCAATCAGGGACTTACCCTAAAACAGATCGAAGGAACAGTAGTGGGAAACAGACTTTGGCGCGGATGGCGTCGAGATGTTAAAGCACTTCATCTCGTTGACGATATTATTGTGGATATGATTTTTGATAATCCCTACATGTTCTGGGCGGCAGATTTCAAAAACCTTATCATCGGCACATCGCAGATTTATACGGATACTGAGGTAACTTATTCATTGCCCCAAAGTGATAAGCTGCCATCCGCCATATCAAATTCCGGCTGGACAGTTTCCGGCGAAGGATACACAATCATCAAAAAAGAGAATCGGTCGATAAAACTGCGATTCAATACTCTCGGTGAACGGACCCTAACAGCACATCTAAAATTAATTGACGGAACAGACTATGATGTAATCAAAAAAATTAATGTAACTTCACGGGGTACAATTTACGGATCGCCAAATCCCCACACGGGAGAGTGGACAGTATACAGGTTAAGTAATTACACCGGAACAGTTGACAAATGGGAATTTGAAGGACTACCTTCCAAATATTATTGGATCGTATCCCAAACATCAAATAGTGTCACTGTTGTATTTAAGTCATCCGGCAGCGCAACGATAAAAGCAAAAATTCAGAATAGTGAACTGGCAACAAAGTCAATAAAAATACCGACAGACATGCCTATCAATTCATTTTGTGCTTACAAGAATACAGATTGGCCTTATGACTTTTGGATAGATAATGTTTCCAATTATACGCCTAATCCTTCGGTGTATTATAATGGATCACGGACATTAGAACCCAAAACGTCAAAGCAGCATTTTATGGCCTATGGATCACGGCCTTCGTCAAGCCATCCCAACTATTCTCTTCTGAAGCCAATATATGAAAACGGGTTTCATCATGGTAAATATGCATACGACCAGCGAACCTATCCCGAATTTTCACAATATGGAATAAAGGCATGGGTATTTTCATCACAGCGCCCCGGTACGGTTCCTCTTTATTTGATTGAAGACAGTCAATATAAGGATAAGAAAATGGTCTACACCATCAGTTATTTAACTCAGGAAAATCTTGGCGCATGGCGAAAAGTTTCATCATGGTATTGGAACTGGCTCGGAACAAGAAAAAAAGGAGATCGAAATTGGACGGAACGAAAGAATTTCGGCGTTATGGGATACGTTTATCCATACATTCCTTAACTGGACTTGTTAATTATCAAATTATTATGATTATGAGAAAAATATTGATTATATCCATAACCGCATTCACCGCTGCATTATTTATCGGTTGCTCTGACTCGGATTATTCGTATACTTCGAATTATATTTACAAGAACGACAGTTCTCGGGATATTACAATGAAATCATACAATTACGCTAATGGTGATCTTCTCGAAGATGCAAATTATACATTCGTAATCCCTGCCGGAAAAGCCCATACACTGCGTTTTGACACTGAAGGCGGATTCCCGTATCCATTTATGTGGACAAGCCCGACAGGTGCGGATTATATTGTCATTTCGAACGGAGAGAAACAATTTACAAACACCCGACACTCATCCACTGGAGAAGATAAATTATTCAGATCAGAAACGTATGAAATCTTGAAAAACAATGATAAAAAACGGAATAGAACCTATCAATATATTTTTACGGATAGCGACTTTGAGAATGCAACACACATAGAACCTTAATGAAGCAAAAGGGGCGGAAAATTTCCGCCCCTTTTGCTATTCTCGACTAACGGTATCAAAGCTCACCGTCAAATCCCTTTGTAGTCCGAAGTTGTCGATCACGAAAAATACAACCTCGGATTTCTCGTCACTGAGACTCTGATAAAAGAGCGTGAAGCTCAAATTATACGGATCACTGTCGTTGAAACCGACGATCGCAGGCAATTCAACGCTCTCTCTGTTTACAAGGCGGTTTGCGGCAGCATCCAGCACTTGTCCGGCCCCTTGCATCTGAATGTACCCGAAATGGTATTTAGCGCCTTTGAAATCTCCCTGCCGACGAAGCGTGAAACGTATTTCTACGAGTTCGTCCGGTTTTATATCCTCCGGCAGATGCCATGTGCCCAATGCGAAGTCGTAATTCTGCTGTACCTCGATATGATCGTCACATGCACTCGCAAAAATGAGCGATGCTAAAGCTATGAGGCAAATACATACTAATCTTTTCATTCCTCGATCTTTTAATTGATGATAAACCGAAATCCGATTCCCCAGGTAGTATGGAATGTCCCGGTAGAAGAGCCGAATGTACAATATTCTCGAAGGTTCAACAGCACAATAACCCGGTTTGAAAGATAGCCTTCAAGAGATGCCGAAAGCCGCCCGCCGTATATAATACTATCATCGCTGCGCAACGTCGCTCCGTCCCTGAGATGTTTATCAGCCCAGTTGGTTGTTTCGTACCCCGCGACACCCGCCAATCCTGCAAAAAGGGATATGTTGCGGCCGCGATCCGAAATCAAGGGGTGATTATAACCGGCCTCCGCGGTAAATTGTGCCATCGGCACGAGCTGATCGCCCAGCACGCCTTCGTATCGGTAATCCTTACGAAGACAGGAGACCGCGAAATTCCAATAACTGTGATTCCGGTTATAGCGCGTCAGTTCCAACTCGCCCCAGAACCGGTATGCTCCATGAGAATCCCGAAAAGAGAAACCATCGGCAATGCCCCCGTTGACACCGAGAGCAACCTGTCCGGGTAATCCGCGTTGGGCATACACTTCACCGGGATTGAGCAGCAATGCAGCCCAAAGCCCCAAGCATAACATAATGATTGCCCGCATAGCTACCTGATTTTAAGTTCCTCGACTGTATGAGCATCCACCAAATCCGTATTCTGAATCATAAACGACTGGTGACGGCCGCCGTTCTTTTCGAATACATCCATGATAAGCACTTTATCATCCGGGATGGTGAACTTCTGAAAAACATAAACATTACGCAGGGTCTCTCCGGCTTTCACGGCTGCGATCGCATTATATGCCCGGACCGGCTCGACGAATGTTTCCTGCAGTGCCGTGCGTTTAGCGACTTTTCTGTCGGCAATACGGAACCGGATATGATCGATGTCGAAATTTACGTTTGAACTGTTGCTCAGGGAGACATGAATGTAAAACAGGTCGTTGTGAATGTAAATTCCCCTCAACAACAGTTGCATGCCGAATCGTTTGCTGCCGATGTTCTTAATCAATCGTGCATCCTTTTTATGGATCGTGTACATGATTCGGTTTACGGTAAGCGGGTTTTCATCGCCGAGTTCCTGAAGCCTGACATACGTCTGCGTGGATGCGAAATCACCATAGGGGTCTTTATGCAGCCAGTCTTCCATCTGAATGGAAAGGCGCCCCGGTACATCGGCATAAATGGCGTTGAAGGCATAAAATACTCCGTCCGAGGTGATGACGCTGAAATTCGTTTCGCCGGGAAATCCCCGCACCGCAGATTTTACCCGCAGGACATTTTCTGCTCCATCCGCTTTACCGGCAACAAGGTCCGTTGATCCCAGATCAACGTATTTTACGGCTGCGGGGAAAAGAATATGTACGGTTTTGGCAAATGTCACCTCTACCTGATAGGGTTCAATCACCTGCTCCGGCGGTATCACCCGGGATGATTCCTGCGCTCCGGCCGCCCAAAAGCTGCAAAGGAAGAGGAAGGTAATTAATAACGTTTTCATGGAAAATTATTCTTTAGAAATGAGAATGATCTGATAACCCGCTTTCACGGTAACTTTTACCTGCCGCAGCTTTGAAGCAATATATTGCGTTCCTCCTGTCATGGCTCCTCGAACAAGATCCATTGCCACTTGCTGACCGGCATTCTGAGTGAATGAAATACTCGTTCCTAAGCCCGAACCGATTGACGCCGCAGCTTCCTTTGCCGCAGTTCGCTCTTTCGAATCGGGAACATATAACCCTTTTCCGCCGTCCAAATCAAAAGCGCTAAGTTCCACGGGGATGATATTACCAGCCTGTTCGATGCTCGACACGACAATCTGTAATCGCTGTCCTTCGATAGCCGCCGTACCGAATAGAAGGCTTCCGGCATCGATCTGACAATCGTTCACTCGTATAGGCTCCGTCAATCGCAGTCGAATTCGATCTCCGCTGCTGATTGTCTGGTCTTCATCCACACACACCCGAATACCGCGATGATTCGCTTGGGTATTGCTTCCTACGGCAGTATTGAATCCGAGATTACGTTCCCGGCCCAGTTCCGACAACAAAGAATCGGGTTCTACAGTCGCCAGTGTCGTAACAACCCCTTCACCTAAACTGCGGACCGGATGAACTGTAACTGTTTTGGAAGCACTGTTTCGTGCCGGCTCTGCGCGTTGTTCCCCGTTATTAAAGTATTTTGCCGCAAGCGCATATTGCTTTTCTGCAATTTCCATCGGATCAGGAGGAGTCTGGGGCTTCGTCTCAAGGCGCGATTCCAACTCCTCAACCTGCCGTTTCAGTTCTTCGACCTGCGGGTCTGTTTTCGGCGTACTGTAGAAATCGTTCAATAGTTGTGAGACTTCCCGATTCGCTTCCTGAGACTGAGTAATCGCATTCTGCGGATTGGATTTTTGCGGTGTGCCGGATGCTCCGTCGAGCAGCGAAAAAGAGTTCGAATCGAAGGCCGACACACGATCCTGCTGTTGCTGTTCCGAGTTGACACGTTCCAATGCCTTTTGTTTGCTGGCTTCAATCCCCGGACTCCGGCCATCAGGAACAGTCATGTTGAAAGAATTCTCACCCGGAGTTTCCGCCTTACTTCAGCCGCCGAAAATCAAATACATACAACCAAGGAACGGCACGAGCAAAATCAAAGCGGCCAGAACGGTCTTTTTCCGTTGTTCCTTTTGCGGGTCCTTCTGAATATTATCGGACGAACCCTTTTTTACATCAGTTTTATTATCTGCCATTTTATTTACGGTTTAATTGATTGTATATGTTCCATCTGCTTCTGCGGCCTCTCCGTAGACAGCCCATCGATAAGCTGCCAAATGTCGAGAACTGCAAAAATCACCAACATCCCAACGATTATCCACAGCCGTTCTCGTTGTGTACGGCGGTCTAAAAACGCCTTTACCTTCGCCTTGCTCCTTCTTATCCAGATGCGAGGCATGAGCAGTATTCTTTTAGCGGTCATAGGTTCCGAGGTCTTTGTTTTCAATGATGTTGAATCGCTCGATCAGGAACCCTTGCGGATTATTATCCGAACGTGTCGCGTTTACCAACTGGCATGTCGTAACGAGACTTCGCTCAGTAACACTGCTCTCACGTAAAATACGTTGCCGGGCATAAGTTTTCACCTGATACGGGTAATTCGTGAAATCACAGCGGATGCTGTCAACATCGACTTTCTGGATGATATTTCCGGCTATCAGCCGATTGAAATAGCCCTTCTCCATTAAATCGCGGTAGTAACTCATTGCGCTTTTATCGGCCAGCAAAAGAGCTTTTGTAAGATTGCCTTCAATAGCGCTTTTATCCGGCGAGAGATCGAAGAATAACAGGTGAAAACGTCGGACATGTTCCCGTGCCTCAACAGGCCGGTTTTGTTGTAAATCCTGTGAGAGCGCCAGCATCAAGCTCCGGCCTTGATCCAGAACATAGATTTTCTGACGCTGCGCTTCGGCAAAGCTGTAGGACCTCCACACAACCAAAACCGTCAGGAGCATACAGCAACCCAGAAAAATGATTGCATACAAACGGATTTGCCGGAAACTGCTCTCTATATTTTTCAGTGCTTTAAATTCCATTTTGCTTACTTTATATTAGGGTGTCTCATTTTGAATTTTCGCTCTTCCTCGGCAATCCTTTTACCTTGCCCCTTGATGTACTTTCCAGCACCGGTAATAGAACCCATAGCAAAGCCACCGAGCCATTTACCCCCTTGAGTAACGAGATTATTATAACTGTTGAAACCTCCGGCCTGCACAATCCATGATGCAACAGTAGGAACGGTAAAATAACCACAGATACCGATCAGCAGAAATACCAGATAAACAGTACCGTCCATATTGATAAAATACCAGGGATCAGTACTCATCAACTCCAAATCTTTTTGAAGCGATAGTGTTTGCAGGCGGGCCAGAATAGCACCGAAAATATCAGCAACCGGCAACCATAAATATACGCCGATATACTTTGTGAGCCACTGTGCCAATGAAGCCTGAAAGCCATCGAACGATGCTATAGCAAAGACCAGAGGGCCCAGAATAGCCAGTACAATAAGGTAAAATGTCCGGATCGTATCGATAACCAACGAAGCCGCTTCGAAAAGCGTTTCCAAAAGCCATCTAAAAGCCATGACAATGAGACCGCGTATCCCAAACCAATATCTATCCTGATGCAACTGCGACATTGCATTCAAATCCGGTGGCATCCAGCCCAGTTCATCAATTTGCCGGTCAAACTCTTCATCCGAGACCAAATAAGCCTGTGTCGGGTCCTTGAGCATGATTTCTTTTTCGAGTTTGTCTTTATCCGCCTGATATTGATTCATACTGAAAGTCTGGCCTTGAAGAAGAGAGTGCGTGGCTTTAACAATCGGGGATAGTATTCCGTTGAGACCGCCGATAACCAATGTATTGAAAAAGATGATGCAAATGCACATGGCAAAAGGTCGTAACAACGGAAAAACATCAATGGGCTCAGCACGCGCAATAGACTGCCATACCCGATAAGATATGTATAGCAACGCACCGATACATGCTATTGCCGACGCCATGACAGTCATTCTTTCACATAACGGAAGCATCGAATCGAAGAGCTTACGCAGAATTTCATGCAGGCTTTCAAAAGATACTAAAGGGATCATCATAATCATCGTCTTTTATTACCAATACTTATCCTCATCTGTGCCGTACAGGGATAATGTCCGCTCCATATCATTCGACTTCCTCGCCCTTATATAGGACACAGAAAGATTCTGCCGGGTATAGTAGCTCGTCAAATTCCGTAACCGCAGTAATTCGGCATAGGTTTTATCAACCACATCCAAGCGATCTTTGTCCGTCATCGACAAATCCGAGGGATTGATGATACCCTGCAAATCCTTTAGCGTGTTGGCACTTCCCTGAAGAATTCGTGTATATCCCGAAGCGATAGCAGCAAGTTCCCTCACGGAAAAGTTCTTGTCGGAAAGCATGAGCTGATAGTTCGAGACATACATATCCGAAATTTCTCCCACGAAAAGAATACACTGCTGGACCTTCCGGGCGCTGCGAACAAGGTTTTTTACTTTTTTCAGCGTATCATAGTATTTCTTACTCTGGTCATAAATCTTCTGAGTCTCCTGAAAATTCTGAACCATCGTCTGTGCCGTAGAGGATGTCTGCACCATCTCATTCGACGAATTGATGATACTTTGCGTTAAACCGGCAAGGTCCGTTACAGGCCACTGGGCCCGGGCCGCCCCCGAAATAAGGACGAGGGCGACCAGCATAACACTAATTTTATTTTTCATGTTCTGTTTCCATTTTTCGTTTGAACGCTCCGTAGTCTTCAACCAGAAGCAAATCCTGTTTGGGATCGTAACCAATGCCCTGATTCATAAAATCGGCATAGAGATTCCCTTCTTTATCTTCCAGCAGCTCAGAGGATAGGCATTTCTTATAGTTATTAATCTTGTTCCCATAGCGGAATTCGATATAATACTTCCCGTCCTCTATATAGATTCTGAAAGAAACCGTAGAGTCTTTACGTTCCCATTCACCGCAAAGCAGCTCACGGGTCGATGCGGTCTGCAGTAAATATTGCCCCCGCATCGACCGTATCGTCTTTATAAGCGACTCGAATAAATCGAGTATTTCCTTAGAACGTCCCATCGTCTTCGGTTGCTGACCGTACTGCAAATTCCATTTCGCTATCCATCTCCTCACGGAGCATGTCTTCTTCACTACGGAAAATACCGTAGGCTCCGCATCGAAGCAGCCCGTCTTTGCCGATCGTAATGTCTCCGCCCGGTCCCTCGGAAACAATCACCACACGGCGTCCCTGAGCGAGGGCCGTCATCTGGCGAATAATCGTCTTGTAGCAGCGCGTATTGTCGCAGAGCATGAGGGAGAAACCGTCCTCGATACTGCGAATCAGCAGCGAGCAGCCCCCGTCCTGAGCGATCCAACTGCCGCAAATCGTGTTATTACGCACCTGTGCGCTTAATCGATCCACATACGACAGGAATTGCCCCTGCTCCGCATGTCCTTTCCGGTAGGCAGCAAGAAGTTCTGCGAATTTTTCCGGATTATTATTTTTCTTATCCATAGCATTGAGTTTTTATTGGGTTATTTGTGTTGATTTTATTCTGCGATAACTACACCCTGGCACGAGTAGTAAATTATTCCCTGATTCCGAGAGCCAGACATAAATCCGCCTTCCGTCTTGAAAATAATAGGGCCTTAGCCAATGATGCAACCTATACCAAGTATCTTTTGAGTCCCCGAAGACAACTATATAATGGTCATCTTCGCGCGAAATAGTGAGCCTTCCACGCGGAAGAACAGCATCCCATACCCCGCATAACGCGGCATTCTTATTCCGACAATGGGATGCAGACCACCATGAGAGGGAAGCTGCACAGATTATAAACGTTCAGAGACCTGTGATAGCCCAAAGCAACATTTTCGTCTTTCGGGATAATTCGGTTTTCTGTAACATGATCGTTTGTTATTCTGAATTGCGCCTCTTATCTGCCAAAATACGAATAGCTCCCTCGATGTCTCCGTTCATCTTCTTGGCGAGGTTGAAAACCTCGACTTTCTCAACCTCTTCGGTCGTGTATGTCAAGTATTCCTCTGCCGAGACCTCCGTAGCATAGACTGCGGATTGCACCCCGCCCAAACCGATCCACACCTCTTTGTACAGCCGCGAGGGATCGTTCGAAAGGTTGATAGATAGGATCTGGGCCTTCTCCTTGTCCGAAAGTCCCAGCAGGCTTTGGATGCCGTCGAACTTTGTCATGTACTTACGCTGATCGAGAAGAATCTTGCAATCTGCATTGTTGATGATCGAGTCTTTTACAATGGAAGAAGAAATAATATCATCGACTTCCTGCGTTACGGTAATAGCTTCTCCAAAATACTTGCGGACAGTCTTATGTAGGCTAAGTACCCGGCGCCTTACCGTATTTCTACGGCAGGTTTCCAAGAACTCGCCCCCGAACCGGACTTACACCTCTCGGCGTATTCGGCTCTCCACTAATTTTTCTCAGTCTAAACTTTTCCCAGATGCCGCAGCCTGTGGCAACTCGGACACAACGCAATGGTCTTGCGTTTTCGGGCTGACATGAGCCGTTTCCAACTCTCTTTCCCTTTCAGGTCTTTGAGGTTGCGGACATGGTGCATAATCAGCTTGCCCGTTGCCCCGCACAATTCGCATTTTTCCGCTTTGAGCCTGTCCGTCAAATTGGTTCGGCTCACGTCTGCAATAGAGTACGGTTCGATGTCGCAGCTTCCGTTGAACGCCGTTGTCCGGCGTTTGAAACTTGTCTTGTAAAAGGTTCGGGACTTGATTACCCCTTTCTGCTCGTACTTTACGGTGAACAGTTTGTTGAGACGGTACTTTTTGTTGATTTTTCGTACCGTGCTCCTATATTTGCCCGCAAATGTTTTATACATGCTGTACTCCATGATATATCTGAAGTTGTGCAGTACGACGCAGTTGTTGGCGATCAGGTAATAGTTGCAAAATCCCACTGTTTCCCGATTGTATCGGTCGAGGATTTCAAGATCGTCGTTGAATATCAATCCTGAACGGCATTTGGGTTTCCAAATCTCTTTCCCGTTGCGGAGCTTGATTTCCATAGCTCCGTATTCCAGAAGTTTGTCCCGCAGCGTTGCCATGCTGACATTCAGCCGGACACGCTTGCCGTAGGTGCGTCGCAGACGTCCTTGCACATCCCGTCGTTGATGATTGTTCCGTGTTACCGTAATCTCATATCCGAGAAATTTCGCCGATTTACCCGTATGGGTTATCAGCGTCTTTTCTTCGGACAGTTCGAGGGCGAGGCTTTCGGATAGGAATGATTTAATATCCTCCTTTATCCGCAGTGCATCCTCTTTGCTGCCGATTACACCCAGAATAAAATCGTCGGCGTAACGGATGTATTTGAGCCTGCGGTAACTTCCGTCCATTTCATCTCCGCTTGGAAATGCTGCACGTTCCTGTTCGATGGCTTTGAGTCTTGCGACCAAAGCCGCCTTCTCAGTCCCGTCTTTTACCTTTTTCAGTTTCCGCACAGTCCGTTTTCGTTCATTGGCCAAATCGTTGCTCTCTTTGCCCGGCCTGCGTTTGGTTCCCATGTCGAAATGTCGGATATACTCTTTCACGTACTTGTCTAATTTATCGAGGTATATATTCGCCAGAATCGGGCTGACGATACCTCCCTGCGGCATTCCGCTGTAAGTGTTGTGAAACGTCCAATCCTCGACGTATCCCGCTTTCAGAAATTTCCGTATCAGACGGATAAAATGGTCATCTGAAATGCGCTCCCGCAGGATTCCGACAAGTACATCATGGTCAATGTTGTCGAAGAACCCTTTGATGTCGCCCTCGATAAACCATTTCGCCCCGCTGAACGTCTTTTGAATATGAAGTAATGCTGTGTGACAGCTCCGTTTAGGTCGGAAACCGTGCGAGGTGGTCTCAAAATGTCCCTCGTAAATGGCTTCCAGAATCATGCGGACTACCTCCTGCACCAGCTTGTCTTCAAAAGCCGGTATTCCCAGAGGGCGCGTTTTCCCGTTTTTCTTCGGGATATGCACCCTCCGCGACGGGTGAGGCTGATAACTTTCGTCTTTCAACGAGGCTATCAGCGTTTCGATCCGGGCAAGGCTCATCTCGTCGATACTGCGACCGTCGGAGCCTTTGGTCGTACTGCCTCCGTTCGATGCGATCTTTTGGTAGGCAACATAGAACAACTCTTCGTTGAACAGAATCCGGTAAAGGCGTTCGAACTTGTAGCTCGAATCCTTACTGTGTTCGTTCAGACTGTTTAATACTCTTTCCGGACTTCTCATAATGTCTCTCACATTATCCATTAAGTTGTATTAAAGAAAATTAGCTGCCTCCCTTCGCCATGTGCAGGGCGTTACCCTGCCCGGACTACTACGGAGGCTCCGTTACCGTGCCGGATATTCAGAGGTCTGCACCTCATAGCCTTACGGCGTTCCGGTTTAGGTAATCCCCGTTTACTTACTTAGTAACTGTTGGCATGATGGATTGTCGGATGCGATTTCCGTCCTTTACCATTTATCATGGTTGCTCTGCGGCAAGTTCTTGCTTGCGTCCGTACCTATACACCGGAGCAGTACCGCAGTATGACGATTTCAGTTACCTTACGTCATAGCCTTCAAGTAGAGCAGCTCGGACTGTCGTTCAAACAATTCGGTTTTCATCCTCATATCCATCGTTTCACCTTGCCGTTCAGTGGCAGTCTGGTAACTGACTGACTTACGACGTTCCCGACATGCTACACTCCCCGTCCGGTTTCCCTTTCGGATAAGTCGGGTGATGATAGGTTTTTCAAAGAACACTTACCTAATCCCTTGCCAGTAGGATATTTACTAAGCAGCCTGTACGGGCGCACAGAGATATTTCAGATACTCCGCCATACCTTCCTTGGCGATAGCCTTCCACGCTTCCTCGATGAGAATAACCTTTCGCACGCCCTGTAACCGTCGCATCTTATTGATGAAGGTTTCCATGATGATGAGCGTTACGATCGGGAATAGGATTTTGTGATCCTTAATATTATCTAACTCAAAGATCACAAGACGTTTTGAGAGCAAATCCAACTGTTTGTCGGAGTTGAGAAGATAGTCATACTCGCCACCCTTGTAGTAGGGTTCAAGCACATTGAGAAATCCATCGACATCGAAATCTTTTTCCCGGACATTTTTCTGCCGCAGAAGCCGCCGGTAATCGCTGCCCACGAATTCATAAAACGTGTTAAACGAAGGAATCAGTTCAGAATCCTTTCTCAGTTCGGCCAGATAGAGATTAACGGCATTGGAAAGAGCTACCTCCTCGGCCCGCGTCGGCGGTTCATTCTCGCGTTTCCACAGAGTCAGAATCAAGGTTTTGATAGACTCTCGTTTCTCAATGTCGAAAATCCCGTCATCCGTATAAAACGGATTGAAGCAGATCGGGTTTTCGTCGGTATAGGTAAAATAGATGCCGTCCTTCCCATGCGTCTTTTGATTCACAAGTTCACACAATCCTTTGTACGAATTACCAGTGTCAACAAGTACAATATGCGCTCCCTGCTCCCAGTATTGACGAACTAAATGATTGGTAATAAATGACTTGCCACTCCCCGAAGGCCCGACGATACATTTATTTCTGTTCTGGATTATACCTCGTTTCATCGGCAAATCCGAGATGTCGAGATGTATGGGAATTCCAGTATGCCGATCGACCATTTTGATCCCGAAGGGTGACGGACTGCTGCGGTAATTTGTCTCTGCGGTGAAAAAGCATAAAGCCGGCTCCAAAAAGGTATAAAATGATTCCTCAGCGGGAAAATCCGCTTCATTACCCGGAATAGCGCCCCAGAACAATGCCGGAACATCAACCGTATTGTGATGGGGCGTGCAACCCAAAAGTGCGAGCTGGGCTCCAACGTCATTGCGGATACGCTTGAGATCGTCTTCATTCTCCGCCCAAGTCATCACATTACAATGGCAGCGAACGGAACGAAGATTACCTACATGAGCTTCCGAAAGATACAGATCGATCCACTCCTTGTTCACGGCATTCGACCGGGAATACTGCGACAAGGAATTCATATTACGTCCCATGCGTTCGAAGCGTTCGAGAATCTCTTCGTGGTTCTCCAGAAAGATAAACTGATTGTAAACGTGATCGCATCCGAGCAACAACCCAACGGGTGCGGCAAAAGAAAGACGGCAATCACTGCGATCGGTAGAAAGCCGCTCGTAACGGGTGTCCGTTCCGACCTGCTGGGGCAGGTCATCCAAATCGGTGAGCGTATGCATACAGAGGATCTTGTCCCCGATCATCATTCGCCCCGGATCGAGCTTTATATCCTCGTTTACCGAATGTTCGAAGTTGAGCGTGAAATACTGGTTCAGGATTCCCGGAGTCTTTTCATCCCCAAGAATCTCTTCGGTCGTAAGACGCCGGATTCCAATCAGACCGCTTTCACGGATAATGCTCTCGGCCTGACCTACGGCATCCAGAAAACGGCTTATAGCTTCGGGATCACGAATCTCCTTTGGAATGATAAAACCCCGGCACAACGTCGTGAAATTGCTCTGCTGGCTGATACGCTCTTTGGTTGTCTTCGTCAGGAAAAGGTAACAGGCATGCTCAAGGTAAGGCCGTTCATTGAAATGCCGTTCAAAAGAGCGGGAGAGGAAACTTTGATCGCCATCCCGATTCTCCGGCCGATACTTTTGCGACAGAAACCAGTCCTGTTTATGAACAACGGAGTAATCGGGCAGGACTTTGATTGCTTTCAGTCAGGTAGCATGAATCGCTTCGTATTCTTTGGTGGTCACGGAAAACAGTTCCGGCAGTTCAACCCGAAATGCGACCGTTACATCAGCCTCTTTACTGACGATGCAGCCATGTTCGACAGCCATGATTGGAAACTTATCTTCCAATGTATTTTTTTTCAAAATGCTTTTCATAAGTGTTTGGGATATTAATCCTTTTCAGGCATTTGAACCTCTTATCGACAGCTAAAGGTCCCGGATTCCGCTCGTTCTGGCGATGAGCCTTACAAGGGTTTTCCGAGAACTTATCCTCCGGGGAAACCGATGCCGCGCAGCAAGTTTCATCAGCCCGTGAGCCCCATATTCGGCGTTCAAATGAAAAGTGAACCAGACCAGCGCAGTACCCAATACCAATGCAATGGTGATACATACTACAGGAGGTGCGCCCATCATGTACAAGACGACAAAAAGGACAAATACGCCTAACAATCCTCCGGCGAAAATGAAGACATACTGCGCTCTGAGTCCTTTAAATTCAACTTGTTTGCCAACGCCTTTATTAATCATGTACTCGGCCATCGTTAGAGGAAGAACGATTCGAGAACGACACCCACGATTACAAGGAAAATGCAGGCTCCAAACCAACTGGCAGCCGTTTTCGAAGTGTCCGGGTCTCCCGACGAGAACTTTTGATAGACTTTGATGCCGCCGATCAAGCCAACGACAGCGCCTACGGCATAAATTAATTTCGTTAAAGGCGCAAAATAACTCGTAACCATTGAGGTGGCATCCGTGATGCCTTTAATACCATTGCCCTGAGCCATAGCTGCGCTGGCAAGAACGACGGCCATCAAAGTCAAAATCAGTTTTTTATTCATTTTTTATGTCTGCGTTTTTAAATTATTAAAAACCGCAGACCGCGCACTTCGGAAGATTGGCGGCCTGCGGTCGTCAGTCTTCGTTAGTGCGTTCAGGTCAGTCAGCCTGAATCGAAATAGAGCATTTTCATCGCTTCGTAGTTTTTGGGTTTAACAATTTAACTGTAAGCACCTGCATCGAAATTATCAATGCCGTACTTCTCTTCATCCGTAGGTTCCAGCAGGTCCCGTTGTTCATCGGCTTGTGCAAGTTCCAACTGTTCGGCAACTTCCCGGCGAATTTGTTCTTCATCGATGATCTCGATAATCTCCTCCTCTCCGTCACCGCCATTGACAGGAACAAATCGCGCCGCAGCAAAACCTTTGTCTTCCCACCTCTGCGGCTGTTTCTTTTCTGCAGGGCGGGGTGTCTGCGTTCTCTGAAAGGCCGGAGCCCTCCATTCCATGATCCGCGGCTCCTGCTCAACCTTCGTCGTGGCTGCAAATGTATCATCCCCGGCAGTTTTTGGTTCTCTTTTCGGGCCGATGTCACCCGTTGGCTCTTTCTGGCGTGAAACATACCGCTTCTTTTCAACCAGATTATCGTCCGTCAGCGTAGATATTACCTCCTGTTCGGGAGACGCCAAGGGTTGTTCGGGCGAACTGCGGCAGGAAAATCGGAGTATAGGACCGAACCATTCCCGAAGCAAAGACCGCCATCCGTCAAAGAAAAGTTGTGCGAGTTTTCCTTTAAACAGGAACTTGTCTACATAGAGATATGTAGAAAGGCTTCCCAAGAGTATTATTAGGATTGTCTTCATGCTACAATATGTCTTTCGTATTCTTCTGACGATGCAATCTGTTAATCTCATCCCGAAACAATTCAAGATGATGGGCAAGGATATTTTCGGCAAAGGATGTGACTGAAATCCTGCTCCATCCCAACCGGCGTACTACATCTGAGAGTTTCTCTTTAGTCTTTGAACTGATGTATATTGCACTGCGCTGCTGCACGACATGTTCGCAGAGAAAAAGCCGCTCATAGCTCGATATAGGGCGAGGTTTCGCTGGTTGAGGAGGTCTTTGTTCAGTAACAGCCCCTTTCACCTCTTGCTGTACATTCTCTTCGGTTCTGTTCGCAGAGTCGGTCTTGCCGGTTTGCGCCGTGGGATTATTCAGCACGGAGCCCGAAGGACTGCGGCGCGACGCCACTTCTCGCAGGAGGATTTCATCAAGATCAATCTCCTCCAATTTTTTCTTTCCTGCCATGCCTATTCCTCCTCGACGATTTTGCAGATTTCAGCACACAGAGAATCGAGACAGCACTCCGCAACGAAAGACCGCTCACCGGGGAAAAGCGTCGAACGGCATATAGTGCCGCCTTCGGGCCGCAATTCTTTACTGAAACGAAGGCGCTGCGGGATGTTGGTTTGCATCATCGGGAGCCCGAATGCGGCCAAAGCCTTCTCGTACAGATCGTATAGTGGCGTGCGTTCACGGCGATCGATCATCGACCAAAAAAGATGCACTCCTTTGATTTCCGACTTCTCGCTGGGAATAAAAGACTCCGCAATGGTGCGGGCAAAAGTTACACTGCTCTCCATAATCATCTTATCAGCTTTCAGCGGGATGAAAATCCGCTCCAAGCCGGCAATAAGGGGTAGAACCCCCTTGGTCGCAGTAGTGCCCGGGAGATCGAAAAAAACGTAATCGTACTCCTCATCAGTAGAATCGAGGAAGGTTTTAACTGTAGTCAAGGCTGTGGCGGCCCGGCATTCAAGTACAGGCCAAATCTTCCGCCCTGTAGCTTTATACTGCCGAATCATCATCAGTTTGTAATAATCCGAGCGGTCGAGGATTTCCAACTCCCGGCGGCGCTGTTCAAGAATGCTCCACTGGGGGTAGTCGCAATCCGCGACTACAACACGCCGGCCGAGACGATAATGAAGCATTCCCGCAAGAAGAATTGTAAAAGTAGATTTCCCGACGCCGCCTTTCTGACTGCAGATAGAGATGAAATGAGGTTTGTTTTTCATAGCTGAATTCATATATTGATTCCGTTGAGTGGAATGCTGTCATTGCACTGCATGCAGGCAATGACCGCCGTGAACCCCGATCATTCATTTCACTGAATGCATCGTATTCACTGAATGCAGTGCGTGAACTGAATTCACTGCATGAACGGCCTGCTTCCAACGACCTCAATTCATACAGCGACCTGCACGCATCCACATCATCCGGCACAAAGAAAAGCAGGAATCGAAGCCCTGATTCAGTATGTCACTCAATGACACTCCCAGTCCGCAATCGTCTCTTGTGCAGTTGATTTTTTATCCCTAACATTGCACATGAGAACGATACCGCATCCGATGAGCGGCGGCACGCTGGCCGCCGCCGGGAATAATCCGCTGAATAAGCGGATTCTATCGGCGCCTGCCGATAGCGAGCTGTTTTTTTGTATGCCGCAAATATTTGCGGCATACAAAAAGGCCCGGACTCCGAAGTCGTCCGGGCTGGTTTTCGCTCCAAAGTCGCATAACCTATAAAAAAATTACTATGGCAAATGGAAAATCGGGGCGTCCGAAGGCCAAAGACCCCAAAACACACAGGTATAATTTCAAGCTCAACGATGAGCAGGAACTACATTTCCGGAGGATGCTCGAAGAAGCCGGCTACCGGGAAAACATCTCGAAATTCATCCTCGCACGTCTGTTCGGATGAGAGTTCCGGGTCTATAAAAACGATCCTACAGGCGCAAAATATGTCGCGCGGCTGAATGATTTCTACTGGCAGTTCTCCCGAATCGGGAACAACTATAACCAGATCGTAAAGCAAGTGAATACCCACTTTTCGGAGCAGGCGATCCCCGTGCAGCTCGACATGCTCATCGGCTACACACGCCAGCTCAAAGCCCTGAGCGAAAAGATCGCATCCCTGACCGAAGAACTGCGCAAACAATGGTTGCCCGAATAAACCACGGCGCTCATGTCGAAGGGGTGCTTTTCTACAACAAGCTCAAGACCGACAAAGGCGAAGCACGGGTCGTCCTGTGCCACAACCTGCCCATCGTTCCCCAAGACGGCAATATCGACATCCGCCGCCTGAGCGAAGCATTCCGCCCCTGGATGACGCACCCCCGGTCCAGACTCAGGGAACCGGTCTTTCATGTCTCGTTAAACCCCAATCCCAAAGACCGGATAGACGAGATGAAAATGCTTGAAATAGCTCATTACTACATGGAGCGCATGGGCTATGGGGATCAGCCCTATGTCATTTTCGAACACAACGACATCGAACGCAAGCATTACCACATCGTTTCGTCACGGATAAAACCCGACGGCACAACAATCGACTCTTTCGAATACAAGAAACGATCGAAGGCCCTGACCGAAGAAATAGAACGCGAATTCAACCTTATTCCGACCGTTCTGGGCCAGCAGTCCGCAGCTTTCGAGGAACTGCGCAAGGTCGAATACGCACAGAGCAACCTCAAAGCGCAGCTATCTTCCGTACTCTACAACCTGACGGACCGCTACCGATTCAGTTCTAAAGGCGAATGTACGACCCTGCTGAAAATCTTCAACATCTGGATGGAGGAATGCAAGGGAGAAGTCGAAGGCCGTCCCTATGCCGGCATTATATACGGAGCCTTGGATGAACACGGCCAACGGGTAGGAAAACCCATCAAGTCAAGCCGTATTAGCAAGAAATTCGGCTACAAGGCACTGCAAAAGGAATACAGCAAAACCAAACGATGGATCGCCGGTAACAAACAGAAGTTGGAGCCGACACGGATAACAATCCGTGAGGCGATGATGACCGCCCGGACTACTGAGGAATTTGCAGCGGCGATACGTCCGGGTGGAATATCAGTAGTCTTCCATCGAAGCGCCGAACATGAAAACAGAATCTACGGCGTTACATTCATCGACCATAGGAACGGACTTGTTATAAACGGCTCCCGGCTCGACAAGGCTTTTGCGGCCAACCGCTTCCAAGAACTGTTTACCAAGGCTCCGGCCACTGAGCCTCAGAACCGTGCGGAGCGTTCGCAGCAGAGCTCCGACACGGGAAATGACTGGTTCACGCAGCTATCGCACGACTTTGGAGCCATATCCGACATATTCCCGGACATGGATTTATTCTCCGTGCTGCTCAACGAGGCATCCAGACCTGATTATTGGGATGAATGGGCGCAGGAATACCAACGAAGAAAAAAGAAGAAAAAACGCCGGCACTTGAAATAATACCCGTCAAAACTTAAAGCAGGCTTACAAAAAAAGCTGTCATAGACAGCTTACATTTTGGATTCTCCGGTACACGCCCGGATTAGGTGATTTTTTTATCCCCTGTTCCCTGCTTTTGACGGTCAACACTCAACCGCAGGCCGCAATGCGGACAAACGATATTATCAGCCTTGAGTAATTGTTCTACCGATAAAGGAATATAACCACTGCATACGGGGCAACTCATGCCCATTGGCTCTGACGGTATCATAATAATCAATTTACAGGTTTCAGTTCTTGGGGCAGTATATAGGGAATCATGGCTATTTTAACCGAACTGACACCCGTTCTCAGGATATTTATAACCCATCTTTCACCGTTTTTTCTTTTAATAATAACTTTTTCTCCCTTTTTTACCGGACATTCTTGTTCTGAATAATACGGTTGACTGGATTCCGGGGCCTTTGTCCAGCCAACTATGCCTGAGAAAATCAGGTTATTATAAATAGAGTTGAATTCCATAGTTATCATAACTTCCCCTCCCCAGACAGCTACAGCTTCATCCGACGTTATGTCTAATTCAAGCATATTATTCTTTTCTTCGGATTCAGAAGGCAAATTCGAAACACGGGGGATAGATGGAACTACTGTTTGCACACTGTCGGGCTTCGAATCCTTTATTTTATTCACAACAAGACAGAACCCATAACCAGCCGAAAATATAAAACTAACTGCCGTAATAATAGACCACAGAGATTTAACTTTAACCCGGCCAAGTAATTTCCATAATTCTTTGCAAGTTATATTTTCCATGTACCTTACGACAATCGCATAGTCATCGCTATTCTTTCCCGCGTTATTTTGAGCCTGGGATTGTATTTGTGTTGCGGCTTGCCCCTGAGCTTGGGCATTCTCATTGATATTAACTTGAAGCGCCTTGTCTTCCCGGCTATGGGCATTCTTTTGCTCCTGTCCCTGATCCTTCTGCTGCTCCTCGTCCACTAACTTCAAAAAATGATTGCAGGCTTCGATCGTTTCCTGACGCATGGTTTCAATGCCGGAGACAGGCAGGGGAAGCGATCCTTCACGCTTAGTATAGTAACCGATTGTCTTTTTGAAAACAGCATCTTTCGACTGAAGATGATTCTTAAAGTTCTTGACGGTATCGATAAGATGCTTCGGGCTTACAAAATGATTGCCTATCTCTAAATCACAAAACTCCTCCCTTAAATTATGAGCAATATCCCGTGATGTTTGGATGATTTCACTGCTGTTTAAAAATTCTCCATACGAACGACTACCGTATTCCCTCATACTCTCGAAGTATTCACGGGAATGGTTCTGCACAAACTTTTCGAAATATTTCCTGGCTTCGTCAAAAGTATTCATAAAACAAAGGTAGTGAATTATCTCCGAATTATCCTAATATCCAGAACCTCGAAAAAAACGCAAAAACCTGTCCGTAGTAGCTGCGGAGACTTTTGACCGTGGAAACGGATAGAATACCCATATCAACCGGCACATCAGAAAATTACTTGAAGATTTGCTGTTTTCTGAATAATAATCGCTAACTTTATATCACGGTCTGATAAATATTAGGCTTTATGGGTCGGTGGACCTCACAGTTCATAGATGTTTCATGGAGGAGGTGATTAGTGGCCTCCTCCCTTTTTTAAACGATGTTTGTACACATACACATACCCATCATCGACTGTAGAAGTCTGTGTTCATCCTTTCAGAGGTTGAAGCGCCCCGTCTTTCCGATTCCGGAAGAATATGACTTTATCCGCAACTTCGGCAAAGTATCCTTGAATTACATCCCAGCCCTTCCGTGTTACGCCGGAGAAGACTGGTTTTTCCGGGGTGAAAATACCGTGAGGTTTAAGGAACTGCCCCGATTTAGGATTAGGATTGGCAAACAATATTACAACTGCCAAAGCAAATTCCGACGCCTCTTCTGCAACGGGAAAATGGCTAATCGTTATGAAGTGGGCTTAGAATTCACGGGAATGAGAGTATACGCCAATCAGCTTGTAGACCATCTGTTCAGCCTGGACGTCAAAGTCAAAAACTGCGAAAAAGGATACACCCCGACCACTCTTTTGGCTGTCGGGAAATTCCTGCCTGCGATTTACGACTATTCGACATCGAATCAGCCGCTCCACGATGATTTACGTGTAAGCTGCGGGGAGACATTGTGTATTCTGGAATCTGCGGCCGGGGAAATCGTATTCCGGCCTCAGCATGCCAAATTGGTGCTTAAATTTCCTAAACAGGGACTCTCACTTTATCATTTCGTCTACACACGGGCGAATACCAAGATTCATTGCTGGATAATACAGAAATGGCTGACGGCAGACGCCCGCTTCGCCAGCAAACTGAGAAACGCGCTATTTCAGGTTCATTTGGAGTCCCAATCTTTGATTCAGGCATATAAATTTCTGATCCTGAACGACGATCCCCAAAAGTTAAACAAGGAGGCATTCCTGCGTTTCGTAACGGATATTCAGGCTAAACTCAAGCGCCGATCCCGCTTCACTATCAGCACCGAACGTATCGTCAACATCGCTCTCAAAGCAACGCACGCCCTACAACCGGCGCAGATGACCAAGATGATCGACATGGTGGATAGGATCGGCGACAAATACCAGACCGCCGACTTTCTGGAACTCATGTCGCCCCTAACGATCGCCGAGTGGAAAGAAGAGATCGAACGGGAGCTTCAAAAAAACTGGAGTCCCGGAACCAAAACGCAACTCGAATACCTGAAAGAGGCATGTAGTTCCTCTTCGTTCAAGCAATTCATTCGCTTTATTGTTCAATATAAGGGCGAAATCTGGGATATAGCGAAGGACATCATTACCGACCGACTAAAGAAATAAGGCTTACGGGGGAGGGCCAGTAGGGCGAAGCCCCTACAATATACTTCAAAACTAAAAATGGCCGGAAGAAAAATCTTCCGACCATGAATGGGGCAAACCGCTCCGTTTTAAACGGTTTCCATCATAGTGAATTGCTGCATCTTTAATTGCGTATCTCAAGTTTACAACCAGCATTTACATGTAAAGTCTCAAGCGATGTAACACTTTCGGTTCCTATGATTGTCAATTTTGCGTTATTACTAACAGTGACATTCTTAGTCTCCACTTTACGTCCCTGAACAATCTGATCTGTCGTTACATGCTGATCGTAAAAAAGAATTTTATCAGGAACGTAATTCACTGCGGCATAAGCATCGACCAAGCCATAGCCCATGTAATCAACCCATAGCCCATTGGGACGACCGGAAGTCGTTTTATATAAATAACCTCCGACCTTTTTCCCTGATTTTTCTATAGCAGTTACCACTTGCAAGCGTGTAAAAGTAGGGTTCTTCGATATTACGAGAGCTGCTACACCCGCAACATGCGGGGTAGCCATAGACGTTCCACTCTTCTGGCCTGTGCTATTGCCCGGAATTGTAGACAAAATATTAGATCCGGGAGCCACAACATCCAACTTCGTACCATATCCGGAGAAAGACGATTTACTGCCATTTGAGTCAATAGAACCGACAGTTAATATATCATCATGGAAATTGCCGGGATAATCCATAACACCAGAATAATTTCCTGCAGCAAAGGTTACTACACACCCTAATCCATCCCGGCCTTTTGTCATGGCATCAATAATAGCCTGCTCCAAAATCGCACTATGCATAGTGTCGTAAAATGCTCCACCCTGATCGCCCCAAGAATTAGTAAGTACATCAGCCCCATTTTGCCATGCCCAGCTAAATCCGCTCGCAAGTTCAGCCGAGAATGTTGTTGACAAATATAGGTCGTGACTAACTCCGATAATCTTGGCTTCAGGAGCAACGCCAACCACTTGCAGATTATTATTCCATACGGCGGCAACAGTACCGGCTACGTGTGTTCCATGACTCAATCCATTCACAAATACGCTGGGAGATTTGCCCGTTTGCGCATCATAGCTCAAGGTATGAAGATTGGCATTCAAATCATTGTGGCTGCGGTCAATCCCCTGATCTAATACCGCGACTTTCGCACCGGCTCCTCTTGTTATATCCCACGCAGCGGTAACATTGATATCAATATCCGGATAAGAATTATTTTTCAATCCCCATAGTTGGCCAAACATCGGATCATTAGGAATAACGTTCGGCTTGAAATCAAACATAAATGCAGGGTCCACATCTGCGAAATGACCAGTTTCATAGAAGTAGTTGCTTGCATCTACCGAACTGCCGAAGCTGGAGTTATGAATAGACATAATATACCACAAAGGCATATAAGGAACCTCCTTTACAATCTGAACTTTCTGTTCTTCTGCCAGCAGCTTTAATGTGGCGAAATCTTTCTCATCCTTTAATTTCAAATAGAAAATATCGGATGTTCCGATGGGTTGAGCATTCGCACCTCGGCTAAAGAATGGCAGAATGTGTTTAATCTGCTTATTTTGCTTGAGGTCTTTTATGAGGTTAGAGTAGTCTGTAGCAGTCGATTTCGAAGTCAATCTATATTTGACTACATTCCCGCTCCGAGCGCCATCTTCTTGTACTAAGTCCAGCCCTTGAAATGAAGAACCGGTCTTTAAAGATTTCAACGACGCATCATCTGCAACAATATTCACATATTCAGTATTCAGAGTCAAGGGTATCTTTTCTCCGCTATACCAGTAGTAGCACGTCGCATCTGCCCCTGCCGAGCGTGTCTTACTCAGGCCGTCTTGTCCCGGCTCATCGACAGGAGCGTCAGTACAAGAACCAAGAGTAATGGCCAGCAGGAATAGCATACTGAAAATGCCTATTATTTTTTTCATGGTTTCAAGTTTTTTAATTATATCTCGTTAAGACATATAAGAGATATTATATTGAGAAGCACAGAGCGGGTTACCATCCCCGCATCCGCCTGTTCCTCGACTAACGAGAGTTGTCACCGATTCTCTTTCAAGGCATTTACCTCGGCTTGAAGAGATTTTACGGCATCGATCAGCACGGGGATCAACATGTTGTAGTTGACGCATTTATTGCCCTCTTTGTCCGTGATGACAGCGCCCGGTAAGACCTCCTCCAACTCTTGCGCAAGGACGCCAATCTCCTGATCAGAAGACCTGCGATAGTTTTTACCCTCGTTGATGAAGTTGTAGGTGACAGGTCTGATCCGCGAGATAACCTCCAAGCCTTGTGAGAAATCACGAACATTGGTCTTGGCACGAGCATCGGAGTGGTAGTAAACATTCAGCACATTGATGCTGTTATACTTGTTCGTTGAGGAGTTGTAGAAAGAGATCTGATCACCATGCCCCGCCAGCCGGGTGTTTTCTGACGAAATGTCAATCTGGAAGAAGTTCGTCTGTGACGGGAGTTTGAAATATGCGCCGTTTCCGGCTATCGAGACCTTATAGCTCCCAATAGGGGTGGTATCCAGCGACAAGCGGCCTCCGGAATAGGTAAGCTGTGCATTTGCCGAGAAAATGCTGACAGCAGAGAATAGAATTGTGAAAAGCAGCGTATGGAGAGTTGTAGGTTTCATATATTCAAGTTTTTTAAGGTTAAAAGTAATCCGGGGTCTGGTTTACCCAAACCCCGGATTTGGGTATTACTTAGTTATTATGATTCGTGCTGTTTAAATATATAATGGGATGATAAAATCCGGATTCCCATACAACATTCCAATTTTTTGCAGGAAGATTTTGATTTATAGTATTATATATCACTCTATCGATGGGAATTTGATCGTATACAGGATTCGGCCGGACTGGGGTGATTGGACCGATCGCGTTTCCTGTCTCATTCTCTGAAGGATACAACCGGAAGGCAATTCCCCGCAGGACGATCGATCCTTTTGCGGCGGCTTCTTTTGCGGGTAACGTATTGACCGCATCGAGCAGCAATTTTCCATAAGGATCTGAACCACCAACGATGTAACCACTGAAAGAGGACAAATAGACGTATTCCAAAGCAGGAAGATCCCCGAAGTTGAAATTCTTGAGTTGGGTATTCTCCAGACTGATTTGCTTGAGGTTATTGCAATTCAGAATTGTCAACCCGCCGGTATCGCTCAACGAATATAACGATTCCGGATAGTCCGGCCATGCGAACACAGACTCATAATCTCCGATGTCAATAGGATCAGTTGGCTCGGAATATGATTCTCCTGGTTTCCAAATTCCTTTACTTGTCGCAAAAGTTTCCAGATTCGAACAATTATCCAAAATAACCTTTGAGTCGCCAATCCTGACTAAATACAGTTCTTTGAGATATTCGTACCCTGTGAAGTTGAACTCCCGACTAATGAAATCCGAACCGCCTATAATGCGGATATAGCTTAACGCATGATTCACGGGCTTGATGTCGATCGCACCTGCATTATTAGCACCCTTAAAGTCGAATCTGGTCAGCGCATAGCTGTAATCCGGCTTTGCCTCTCCGTAGTCCAGCACCTCGCCGATAACGATCTTACGGGTTTTCGTTTCGTCGAATGTCTTGTTGATCATAAACGTATGCTCAGACGTCGTATAGTCCGGAAGATCATAGGCAGTGTACTCTTTCGAGACCTCACCATCCCAGCGTACCCCCAGATTCTTGGTTGTAGTCACCGAAAATCTTGTGCTGGAACCAGTGCATTCGAACTCGATCAATGGGACGAATAGATTATCTGGGGGCGTACCTCCGAATGACTCTCCATAGAGGAACTGCGCAAATGACTTATCATTTTCGGACAACTCGGTTATGTAATCCTCGTCGAATTCGATGGGCGGAATATTGCGGGCAATCATCTCATAGAACGGCCAGTTCATCACCGACCACTGGTCGTAGTACTCGGTTTTGTGGATGAAGAACGCCTGATCTTCGAGCGGATCGAGTACGATCTTCTTCAACTCATCCCAGGCAATGTAATTCGCCAGTTCATTTTCCCAGTACTCCCGAATGGCCGTTTCGTTTACACTGCCGTCGGCATTGGTTATCCAAGCCGGATGGAACATCGGGTGACGGAACTCCAGCTCCAGACCGAGGACCTGACCGAAAGCCCGTAGTACGTCACTCCGCTTTTGGGCATCTCCGGCACGGCGCCATTGTGCAAAGTGCATTGTAGCTTCGCTCTGCTGTCCGTAAACCTGCATATGATCGGTGCCGGTCAACGACCAGCTCGACATCATGCCCGGCACATAGTCGAAGCCGATACGGACAGTGGCAGGCTTGTCACTTCCTACGAAATGGAAGCGGACGCCGGCAGCCTTCTCCCACTCTTTAGCTACTTCCTTAACATATTCCTGATAGCCGGCCGAACCATTCAGGAATTTGACGGTCAGGTTATTGGCCGCCATAGGTTTACTCCACACTTTCATGGCGTTCGCAACGCCACGGGTCGCGGGAGCAGGGGTATTCAGCATGGCTGCACCATAGAAATGCGGAACAAAGGCTTCCATTTGGTCAGCCTGCCCCGAACTCGTTGTTTCATCCTTGCTGCAACCTGCAAAGAGCAACAACACAACAGATAGCAGTAATAGTTTTTTCATAGCTGAATGTGTTAGGTTAATAATTGGGTTATCGTCTACATAGATATGTAGTTTATATGGTTATTAACTCTCAGTTTACTCCCCGATAATCGGCGGCTGGTGTCTGCGTTTTTGATCTTTGGTCTGTTGTGATCGTGATTTTGACAGATTGGGTCTGTCTTTATCGCTGTCTTTGGCCAGAAACTTGTCAAAGGTATATTCTTCGCCAGTTAGCGCCATAATGCGCCTGACAATCAATTCCCGACAGATGGTATTGAAATAAAAATCGGCTGATTCATCCATCAAACTATAAGACTCAGATCGCCAAACCCCAAATGCATAATAATATCCTCCTTGAAGCACACCCACATAGGGGTATCTCGGATGTCCGATCAGATGTGCCCAATAGACCGATTTCGGATCGCTGGTCAGCGAGAGATTCAGATACCAACCCTTCTTCTGTTCATTTCTCAATCTTGTTGCTTCATAATCCGGAATCTCGAACGGCTGTCCAGGATCGAATCCAGAAGTACTGTATTCGTCACCTAAAAGGCCAAAAGCATGACCGGCCGTTTCGTGAATAAATGTCCCCATTGACATCTTGCGTCCTCCATAGACATAGCCTGTAAAGGCAAAATTTGGCCCGGATATCGGTTCCCGCATATAAGTAACCCCTCCTTTGACCCCATTGATAACGATCCCGACCGAATGTACCGGCCTTTCATATGCCAGGACAGGGAGACGATAATAGGATTCCAGCCTTTGTTGTGCGGTATAAATGTAAAACCACTGACGGCTGTTTTCTGTTTGCACACCTAATGCAGTCTGACCGCCGCTGTCAAACGCACCGATATAGGCATCCCTCGACACGGCATATACCATGTGTACGTTGAAGTATTCGCGGTAGGATTTGGTGGGTTCGATGGCAAAGAAGGATTCCATAGCAAACTCCATGACCTGCTTGTAGTAGCCCGTGGCAATGTCTACGTCGGTAAATGCTTCGCCGATCAATACGATGTCGATGCCCTTGCCCTTGGTCGCCCGTTGCAGGGTCTCGAACTGCTTATCCATCGAGAAGTCGGTACTCTGGTAGGAACTGTTGCCGAATACCTTCTTCAACTGCGTGTTCAGGTCGTCCGTATGCTGGAACGGCCGGGCCATGAAATCTATCAGAAACGGCTCCTCAGGGTAGAGGCTTGTGGAGCAATACTGCCCCGTGAACATGTCGTTGGAGAACGTGCCGTACTGATCGACCAGAAAATAGCTCGGATAGGGTTCGGCAGGCAGAATCACGCGGTGTCCCTCGGCATCGGCATAGTCCGTAACCACGGGATAGGGCACGTCGTGCGTGCGGAGGTATTGCTCCGCTGCCTGTTTGTACTCCTCCCCTTCGGGAGTGATCGCCACCACAGCGAAGCCCTGTCCGCCGAAGAGCGTATGCACCCGCCGGACAGTGGTCTCCAGAAAGGTCTTCGAATCCTCCTGCAAGGGATTCCAGTGCAGGATCATCGTCCGGATGTTGCCGCTGTACACCTCGCGGATGCTGCCCTGCGAGCCGTCGCGCAGGTCGGTGAAAGTAAAGTCCGGAAGGTGGATATCCTTGCTGTATGATACTCCACCGGATTTACCGTAGTCTTGCCGGACACACTGGAGGGCGATGCGGCTCCACAGAGGATGGTTCTGAATAACGTCCGGGATTTTCCCATAGAGATAATTGTTGTTCAGGATCAAGTCTATTGGCCGCCCGCTTTGGAACAAATGCGCCCAAGTCGTCACCCAACTCGTGATCTTATTGAACGACAGATTTATATACTGCAATCTGTTCAGTTTGGCCCAATCGGGAAGATAACCGCCCTCGATGCAGTTATGGCTGAGGTCGATCGTTTCCAGTTCTATCAGGTCGTCCAGACAGGTAATTGAGTGCCCTTTTCCGTCATTGACGCTGATGGGGCCTTCGAGCGCATTCCAACTCAAATCCAGATGCCGCAGCTTCGTGAGTTTTGCGATCTCCCACGACACGGTTCCCGCGAGGTTGTTCTTCGCAAGCCGCAGGGCCGTGACGTGCCCCTCGGCATCGGTCTCCACGCCGTACCACTCGCCCAGAGGCTTGTCGCTGCACCAGTTCTCGCGGTGCGTCCAGCCGCCGCCTTCGGCCGCGTCGTAGAATGCCCGCAGCGCCGAGCGCTCCGGGTCAGGATCGTCCCACGCGGCCTGCACGACGGTCAGTTCGTCGAACAGGTCGGACGCCTTATCCTTGAACACGATAAGCCCCGTGCGTTCCCGTGCATCCGGATTGGCAGAGATCGTGAAGCGGTGTGTACGCTCTTCGAGCCCCGGTGCGGCCCGCGATTCGGGGAGCTCCTCGATCCACTCGCCGCCCTCTTTCACCGATACGGTGTAGTCTACGTTCGACTGCACCTCTACCGTGAGTGTCCGCTCTTCACTGCCGATTTCAAGCCGGTTGTCGCCCGCGATGATCGCGTTCTTCTTCGCCTGCGAGACCTCGATGCGCTCTTCGAGGGTTTCGCCACGCAGGATAAGTGTAAAGCACCGCCCGACATACTCCTCATTCGGGTCCACCTTCACCGTAACATTAATCTCCCCGCCCGCATCACCCGAAGGGGGAGCGATGTCGTACCAAGTAGCGGCATCGATGGCCGATTCAGGAGCGGTCTCCGAGGTAATGCGCCACGGCTCATTGGTCGAGAAAATCAATACGGCGCTCCCGCCCTGCGCACCGAAAGGCGCGGCGGGTAGTGCCTGCGTGATGGTTAGAAAAGGTTTGTCGGGATCAGGTGGTACGGGTGGATTATCCACGTTGTCGCTTCTGCTGCATTGCGAAAAGAATAACACGGCAGAAATCCAGAGAAACGGATGCGTGAAACATGGGAAGGGACGTGTCATAACCGTTCATGTTTTAGAATGATCCAAGTTATCGACTTTTGCTCAATATAATAAAATATTTCCAAGAAATCTTCGAGGCTGTTTCTCAATTATTACTCGAATGCCCGAATCTTCTACTAATAAATCCATATAGGATAATTTTGCGAATAGCACAACGATTCGGGAAATCGGTCAATTTTCGTATATGCGCAGAAACGAATCGATTATGAAGACTTCGGACCGCAGGTCAGAATGGCTGTATCTCGGCAGGTATTGAATATAAAACACGCGCAGAGAGGACATACCAGATGCGGACCGCATCGTCCGTAACCCGCAATAAGGTTCGAATATGCGACCATGTAAGATTTGGTACACGCATGTGCCAAATCTCAGCATGCGGAAAAGATAGATAGAATTGCCTGTAATTTCGCAAATTGCGAGCCGAGAAGCCTTTGCCGAATGCTGCGGACAGTTCTTCGGAAAGCACCTTCAATAGCTGCGTTCCATATTCCGCACGGCTCTTGCCCTGCTGCTCCTGCTCAACGATCCGCTTGCCGATATTCCAATAGGTCTCCAGCATCACGGCGTTGATGGCGGCATAGGTATTCAGACGGGCCTCCTCGATCAGACGTTTGATGTCATCGATTATAATTCACGGGTATTCAAAATACATCTTATTTTCTGTAACCGGATAATTTTCGTAAATTTGGAATAGTAAAACCCAAATGCAAAACGAAAACATGAATACCAGCGATCTTTATTCGAAAATCAAAGAACTATTACCTGTAAAACAAGGTGATACCGATTTTCAGGAAACTTTACAAAAAGCTTTATCAGATTATACTTCTGACGTTCAACAGTTGGATTCATCAGTATTTTCCAATGATGAGGAAAAAGCAGAGACAATAAGTAAAATCGAGAATATAAATGTGAGTATATGTAAAATCATCGACCTGTATTTCGGCGGTCGGCATGGTGAAGCGTTTCAACTATTCCAGCAACAAATGAATGGGCCAGATGGTCTGCTTGAACAAATCGGTGTTTTGCGGATAAAAGAACAGATCGAAATCGAGGAAAAAGATGGGAACGGAGGTACTAAAATACAGAAGATTCCTACACTTTTATTTCGAGCGCGTGTTTTTGAAGATAAACGGGATCATACTTTTGAGGATATGTTCCACATACCATTAAATAAACGTGGAATAGTTAGAACCCAGCGATATAGTTCCCCGGGGTATCCCTGCCTTTACTTAGGCAGAACCATATATGCATGCTGGGAGGAAATGCACCGTCCGCGTTTCGATGACTTAATGTTTTCCGGGTTTAAGGTACGACTTGCCTTTGACGTTTATGATTTGCGAGTCCCGCAACAAGACGACTTTGAAGGAGCGAGATTGCAGAAAACATTACTTCGGCTTCCGCTTATTATTGCCTGTATGGTAAAAGTGAAAAATGAAAACGATCCATTCAAACCTGAGTATATTATCCCGCAGCTTTTGATAGAAACGATTATATGCAATAACCAAAAGAAGATGGAAACCGAATTTGGCCCGGGGGATTTAGTTTGGGGTGTTACATATACTTCAACACACGTAAATAATGAATTTCCGTTTCAGTTTAGCTATTTGGACAACATAGCGTTACCTGTTGTTTTGAGTGATGAAAAATGTAAACATTGCAGTGTTTTAGCATCCTTATTTGAAATATCTGATCCTCTTTGCTTGGAATATGAGACACTAAAAACAAATGACAATATGATGATGTGGGCGTATATTAATCCAGAAACAGATGAAGAACGACTTCGAGAACAATATAAAGTTTCGAAGATGGGTTATATGGAAAATCGCATCAGATACTTTGCTAATTATAAACAACTACCATACTTATATTTTAATGAACCTGTCGTAGTAATAGGGCAAAGAGGAGAGCCTGTTACTATAAAAGTAGTATCAAATAGAAAAATAGAGGTTAGTTAAATATGATAAACGAATCACATTTCCAGCTCCCGGAAAAACTCGGTCAGGGTGATGCCGTAGTAGCGGCAGAGGCGTTCGATGGTTCAGAGTGTGATGTTGTGGTGGCCGGTTTCCAACAAGTCGATATACGGTTTTATTTTTCTTCCGGCTTTTTGAATCCGATCGGCCGGGGTTGTTTGCGGGCCAGCGGAACCTTGATTGATAGGGCCGCAATAGCTTCATAAATATTATCCAACTCCTTTCGCATGTCCTCGGACAGATCGTTTACCGCTTCAGCATTGTCCTCGTCGGCACGCTCCATCAAGGCCAGCTTTGCGCGTATCTCGGAAAGCTCCGCCGTGATTGTGGTCGTGGTGGTGATGTAGTTGCGCATGGCGACAAATGCCCGCATGATAGCCCGATTTACGAGTATTGCCGTTTCGCTGCGGAGTACGCTCGAAAGCATGGCTACTCCTGTCTCCGTGAAAGCAAAAGGCGGATATTTGGGGTACTTTCCCCGTCCATCCATTTCTAAGGACGCAATTTGCGACCTTAATCTGTCTTTCAACGTGTTATACTCGTTCTCTGATAGTTCAAACATAAAATCGTCGCCCTCGAAGCGTTCGATATTGCGTCTAACAGCTTCTTTCAGGCGTTTTGTTTCGACCTGGTAAAGCGCCGCGAGGTCGAAGTCGAGCATCACGCGCTGGCCGCGGATCTCGTAGATTTTGTTTTGGATGGTCTGAAGTTCCATTCGCGTGGGATGTAGTACTGTAAATGTAGCAACAAAATCTGTCAGTTCGATCATCCCCGGCAGAAATATATTAACTATAAATTGATGTCGTCAAAGAATTCTTTTAGTGTCAAGCCGTAGTAATTGCATAAATATTCGAGCGTAGTAATATTGATATTCTTTTTGCCCGCTTCAATATGCCCTATATTAAACCCGGTGTCTTTAGAAACGGCTCTTTGAGTCAACCCCGCTTTACGGCGCAAGATTCTAAACATAGCTCCAATCTTGAGTAGGGCATCATTTATCCGTTCCTGATTTATCATATTCTAATTCATCAAAGAAATCACGCAAAGTAATTCCATAAGCAGAACACAACTCGACCAAAGTGCCAAAGGTTATATTCTTATGGCCGTTTTCAATCCGAGATAAATGAATATCCGTTTGGAATAATACCTTCTCTTGGGATAATTCACGCATCTCTCTCAACTGCCGTAACCGTAAGCCAACAGCCTTAATTAGTTTTTCGTTGCGTTTCAATTTATTCACAATACAAAGGACAGAAATAATGACTCTTTATATATTTACTATTCAATCTACAAACAGAACGATAATACATATTTCATGTAAAGCGTTGATTAAATTATTGATTGCGTCAGGTGACTTTAAGAATTTGTTATAAATTCACGCTAAATTACAAGGTAAAACAGCGGCTTAATTTATCTATGCAATAGTCATGCAGAAAGATAATACACAGAAAAACCGGCGAATTGTTGCCTATGTGGGAAAAATGATTTATATTTGAGGTGCAATCCGTCGAAAGGCGGGGAGCGGTTTGTCGCAGTATCTAAACGTGAGAAATTTAAATCCGGCGGCAAGCTGGAAAACACGGTAAAATTGACCCAGTAGGGACGGATGAAATTGACCCGGTAAAA